>Ga0208957_1001413_pt1 | contig 12493 bp, 17 predicted proteins | sample RifOxyA1_FD_184029 | JGI IMG/M metagenome (GOLD analysis project Ga0208957, IMG submission 184029) | Groundwater microbial communities from Rifle, Colorado - Rifle Oxygen_injection A1 (SPAdes) | ecosystem: Environmental > Aquatic > Deep subsurface > Groundwater | place: Rifle, Colorado, United... | reverse complement strand
GCTGAAACCCAAGGATTTATGGCTTTAGCAAAGGATGAAGATTTTGGCATGACAGTGGTTGAAGCCCAGGCTGCAAGAACTCCCGTCATTGCCTTTAACGGAGGTGGATTTAAAGAATCGGTTATTAATAACGTAACGGGAATATTAATAAATGAAATATCCGAAAAATCATTGAAAGAAGCAGTTAAAAAGATAGAGGAAACAAAATGGAGTAGAGAAAAACTAATCTCAAATGCCAGAAGATTTTCTAAAGAGAGATTTATTAGTGAGATAAAGTCGTTTGTGAATAAATATGCCGGAACTACCTGAAGTTGAAACAATAAGAACGCAATTAGAAAGTTTAATTGTAGGTAAAGAAATTTTGTCGATGGGGGTCAAAATTACCAAAATTGGCCGTCGAGCGAAGCTGCTTCTGATTTATCTTGATAATAACGGTTATTTAGTTTTTCATTTGAAACTGACAGGACGGATTTTGGTGAGGAAAAATTCTGATCCCAAAGATGATTGGCAAAGGATAACCTTGCCGCTGTCGGATGATTTAGAGCTTCGTTTTTGCGATGCCAGAAAATTCGGCTGGATGAAATTTATTAAAAACAAGGAAGAACTTGATAAGCTTTTAGAAAAATTAGGACCCGAAGCAAATTCCGTTTCTTTTGAGGAGTTTAAAAAAATTTTATCAACCAGCCGGCGGCCGGTTAAAATTGTTTTAATGGATCAGGAGAAAATTTCAGGAGTTGGCAATATCTACGCCAACGACGCTCTTTGGTTAGCGAAAATCAATCCCAGAACTCCCGCTAATCAACTAAGTAACCAATTAACTAATCAACTATTTGATGCAATTTTAAAGGTTCTGAAAGACGGGATTAAGTATGGCGGAGCGAGCGATCAGCATTATTTGAAACCGGACGGTACCAGGGGGGAATACCAAAAACACTTTTTGGTGTACGGTCGTTCAGGGGAACCTTGCTTAAAATGTAAAATTAAGATTGTAAGGATAGTCATAGGAGGCCGGGGCACTTTTTACTGCCCAAATTGTCAAAAATGAAAAACTACAAAAGGCTTTTTTATGTTGCCATAGTTCTTTGGGTTGTTTTTTATTTAAGCGGTTTTTTTACCGGTTGGTATGTTATTAAAGGGAGATTAGGCAGTTTTCCGTCGGTTTCTTCAAAAACCAGACTTTTAGTGGTGGCACCCCATCCTGATGATGAAACCGTGATGACTGGGGGACTTATCCAAAGAGTTTTGGAAAATCAAGGAAAAGTAGAAATCATCTATTTAACCAATGGTGACGGGAGTAGAACTACCATAATTCAGGAAGATAAAAAAATTGATTTAAGCCCTACTGAATTTATCGCCTTAGGAGAAACACGTATCAAAGAAGCTTCGGAAGCGGCAAAAATATTGGGAGTCGGCAGAAATGATGTTTTCTTTTTAGGCTTTCCGGATCAAGGTTTGACAAAAATTTACAACCGAAACTTTAATGAGGCTGATGGAATTGGTTCATCGGCAATGACTAAAGTAGATCATGTTCCATACTCTCAAAGCTATCGTCCCGGACAGGCATACTACGGAGAAAATTTATTAAATGATGTCAAAGAAATTGCTCTTACCTTTAAACCAAACATTATCGTTACCGGTCATCCGAGAGATATTCATCCTGATCATAGAATTTCATTTATCTTAGTGGAAAAAATCCGTCCGGAATTGGATCCTAACTGCAAGATTTATAGTTCTTTAACTCATTTTAGAGGATATCCGGCTCCCGGAGGCTATCTTTTTCCACCTAAAAAATTATTTGGTGGGGATTGGTTGAGTTTGGAATTATACCCGCCTGAAATTGCGGCTAAAAAGAAAGCCATTGAAGCCCACGTCAGTCAATATTCGAGGGTTCAGGATAAATTACTGCTGGATAGATTTACTTCCAGAAACGAGATTTTTGAGGTGGAGTAGTCGTTCTTATGGCCGGAACCGGTCCTATTACTTCCTTTCCCATTAAGGTGTTTATTAAATAGCCAATTATTCTATGCCAGCCGTTATAGAGAAGAACATTGGTCCAAATATGATCCAATTTTCTGGCTGAGGTTTTGCAGTAGACTTTAGGATCGATTTTAACTTCTCCGAGGTGGAAAAATTTATAAAGAAGATATTGCTGATCTCCTAATTCAATCAAATGTTTAGGATAACCTCCGACTTGTTCCAAAGCATCTCTCTTAAAAGCAAGATTTGCGGCATAACAAACGGGAAACTTTTTGGTGTATTTTTGCAAAAAGAGATTAAATTCCTGATTTAGAGCGTTAAAGTAATTGAAAATAAAAGGTGTATTTGAATAATAAATCCAGCCTACCAGACAGGTAAGTTTGGGGTTTCTTTCAAAATTGGCTTTAATTGTTTTTAGCCAATCAGGCGGATAGTAAGTATCAGCGTCGACAGAGACAATTATTTCACCCCGTGATTCATCTACCCCCTTTTGTCTGGCCCAAATAACAGACTTTTTAGCTTCATAAACAAGTTTTACCGGATATTTTTTGGCAACTTCGGAAGTTTTGTCGTTAGATGCATTATTCACAACAATCACTTCGAAGAATCTGCTGTTTAAGGTTTGTTTAGACAAAGAATCAAGGCATTTTCCAATAAACGCCTCTTCATTGTGTGCAGGAACAATTACGGAAATTAATGGTTGTTTATTTGACATTAAATCGGTATAAATTACAGAGTTTTTCTGCCGTTTTTTTAGCAGTAAAATTTTGGGCGTAATTATATGTGCTTAACGAAAGATCTAAATACCCTTTAGGGTTCATTGATACCTCCTTTATTTTTTCAGCAATTTTTCTGGGATTTTTTTCACAGACATATCCCGATTGATTATCAACAACCAGCTCTTCAAGGCCTGAATTCTTTAGAGAGATGGTTGGAATTCCGGATGCCATAGCCTCAAGAATCGAAATCGGCATGACTTCAGAAAGCGAAGGGGTAATAAAAAGATGAACCGATTTATATATCTCGGGAATCAGTTTTCGGTCAATAACTCCCGTAAAAGTGATGTTGTTTTCAAGGCCCAATCTTAATGTTAGGTCCTGCATCTTTTGGAAAAGAAGACCTGAACCTAAAATCCAAAACTTAAAATCGGGAATTAATTTTTTAAGCTCTCTGGCTATTTTAATCAGTTCGAAAGGGTTTTTTTCTCTATCCAGTCTTCCTGTATAGGCTAGTGTCAGAGAACTGAAAGGTTTTTCTTGAGGTTTATTGAAAAAGAAGTCTTCAACGCCGTTATTGATAATGACTGTATTTTTAATGCCGTGATTAATTAATCTTTTTTCGGTATTTACTGAAGGACAAATAACCCCCTTCGCTTTTTGAGAAATATTAACCAAATCTTTAATCAACATCCTTGAGGTTATGTCGTAGCCTTTCGGAAAGTAGTAATTTAAGTACTGTTCATACTGCGTGTGGGCCGTAAAAAAAAGCGGCTTACTAATTTTTTCGGCCATCTGCGAAGCCGCCTGCCCGACTATTAAAGGGTGGTGAGTATGAACAACATCTATTTTCAACCTCTTCAGTTTTTTTAGAGATAAAAAAGGAATACCCACAGGGTAATTTTTAACAAACGGATTAGGTAGGGAAGGATAGCGGATGACGTCTTCGTCCCGATCCTGATAGCCGGGAAAAGATGGGGCGAGAATAAAAATCTTGTGGCCCATTTTTCTTAAAGCGTGAGCTGTTGACGAAATATGATACGTTACCCCGTTTGCGGTCGGCAAATAGGAGGCTGTAACAAATAAAATACGCATAAGGTGTATTATACTTCTAAAGTATGGTCAAAAGCATAAATCTGGTGAATTTCAGGAATTTTAGGAAAAAAACTATTGATTTTTCCCCAAAAGTAACGATGATTGTTGGCCCCAATGCTTCTGGAAAAACAAACATACTTGAAAGTCTTTTTCTTCTTTCAACCGGTAAAAGCTTTAAGGCCCAAGTCGAAGAGGAAATGATTGGTTATAACAACGATCTGGCTCGTGTGGAAGGACACGAACTGGAAGCTATTTTGACGAGGGGAAGAGAAGATTGGCCCAAAAAAAGACTTTTAGTTGGTGGGGTCCCGAAAAGACTGATTGATTTTGCGGGAAACTTTAAAGTAGTTTTATTTGGTCCTTGGGATATGGATTTAGTGACCGGCTCGCCGTCACTCAGACGAAGATTTTTAGATTCTACTCTTTCTCAGATTGATAGGGAGTATCGAAGAGCGATCCTTTCTTACGAAAAAGGCTTAAGGCAGAGAAACAGGCTTCTTTTTAGAATTAGAGAAGAAGGACTATCAAGAGGACTACTGCTATTCTGGAACCAGCTTTTGATCAAAAATGGAAATTATATATCTTCTGCAAGGCAGAATTTAATTAATTTTATTAATAGTCTTGAGAAGTGCAACTTAAAATACGATTATTCGGCTATAAGTGAAGTAAGGTTGGAACAGTATGCTAAGGAGGAGATAGCATCTGCCACAACTCTCGTTGGTCCGCACCGCGATGATTTTATCTTTCTGCAAGAAAAACGGAATATGTCTAAATATGGGTCGAGAGGACAACAAAGAATGGAAATTTTATGGCTAAAATTAGCAGAACTTGCCTTTGTTGAAGAAAGGACAAATGAAAAACCAACCCTTCTTTTAGATGACATATTTTCCGAACTTGACCATGACCATAGAAAAGTAGTATTCTCGGTTATAGGGAACCAACAAACTATAATCACGACAGCCGATGAGCATTTTTTACCGAAGCTTAAAACGAATAATTTAAAACTAATAAATTTATGAGCCCGGAGCCGATTTTATTGTCTCAACTGAGAGAAGCGATGGATGAGTGGAATAAGCAGCAGGATGAGGCAAATACTGTTTTATCTGGTTCTACCTTGAAAGTACCCAAAGAATTAAAACCAAAACAAGGGTCTTTTTGTTCACCAACTTTTGTTGCCATGAGCGCGAAAGCACTTGAAGATAAAGAAAAGTAGCTTCTTGTTTTTTCCGCAGGAAATGCGGTATATTTAGACAGTGTATCAACCCAAATATATAATTTCGAATAAAATTCTTAAAAACATTGGGGCGATTGAGGCTTCTAAGGAAGTAATTGAATCCGCCCCCTTAGTGCCTACCTTTCAAAAACAATTTCAAACGGATGCCGTAATTAAGACCGTTCATCACGGAACCCACATTGAAGGCAACGATTTAACTTATCTTCAAACAAAAAAAGTTCTTGAAGGAGGGGAGGTGTACGGAAGACCCAGAGATATTCAGGAAGTAATTAATTATCGAAACGTAGTTACGCTTCTTGATGAGTTTGCTTTCAAAAGGGGAGGATACGAACCCGAGATGCTTAAAGAAATTCACAAATTAACCGTTGATAAAATAGTTTCTCCGGAAAAAATTGGGGTTTTCAGAACTTCCCAGGTTGTCATTAAGGATGAAGTCACCGGAGAAGTTGTTTTTTCACCGCCCCCCTTTGTTGAAGTTCCATACCTTTTGGATGATTTTTTTGCCTGGCTTAATTCATCCGAAGTTTTGGAAATTCACCCGATATTAAAAGCCGGTATTGTCCACTATATTTTGGTGGCAATCCACCCTTTTGTGGAAGGAAACGGCCGGGTTTCAAGAGCTTTTGCCACCCTTATTCTTATTCGTGACGGCTATGATATTAAGAAATTCTTTTCTCTCGAAGAGCACTTTGACAGCGACCCTGCTTCTTATTACGATGCCTTTTCCCAAGTTGATAAACAATCGAAAAATATCGGAGCAAGGGATTTAACGGCCTGGCTTGAATATTTTACCCAGGCGGTTGCTTCGGAACTATCTCAAATAAAAGAAAAAGTTAAAAAACTTTCGATCGATACCCGCCTTAAAGTAAAGATGGGGGAGCAGGTATCGCTTTCCGAGCGTCAGGTCAGACTTTTTGAATACGTTTCAGATCAAGGTTCTGCCGGAATGCTTGATTTAAAGAAAGTTCTACCCATGGTTTCAGACGACACAATTTTAAGGGATGTCAGAGATTTATTGGAAAAGGGGATTATTAAAAAAACTGGTAGTACCAAAGCGTCAAGGTATGTAATTGCGAAGTAATATGACAACATTAGACCCACAATTTATGTATATGATTTTAATTCTTCCTTCTCTTTTTGGCCTTACTTTAATAGGGGAAGGAATGAATAAACTGATTCATGAAGAATGGAGCGGAATAATAAGCCTCATTTTTGGAGTCATCTTTGTAGGAATGGTTGTTTTTGCCTACCTTTTTTTCTCAAGCTATTTAGCCGGTAAAACGGTATAATGTCGAAAAAATGAAATATTACGAATTAGACAAAGAAGAAAAGAGGCTCTTAAAAGAGGTCGAAGCAGGTGAGTGGAAGCGTGTAAAAAACTTTGAAAAAGAGAAAAAGGAAGCAATGCTTACAACCAGAAACACTTTGGCGAAAAACAAAAATATTAATATCAGGGTTACAGTAAAAACACTTCTTAAACTAAGGTCAAGGGCAGCCGAAGAGGGTATTCCTTACCAAACCTTAGCTTCTTCCGTTCTTCATAAGTTTGCTAACGGTTTTGGTGTCGCAAGTTAATAATTCAGAAGTGGTGTCTTTGCCCACCTTTTCTTATATATCTGGGTTTTGATAAACTATATCTATGGTGCCATCGGAAGATCTTTATCAAAAGTATTTGGAAAAAAAACATAGTTCTTTTCAGACTCCGGAAGAGCTTATTGAAGCCGTGGTCAAAAAAGCCACTGGTTCAGAACCTACTCTAATAAATCGGATAATTGCGGGTGAAGTAAATGAGGTTTATGGTGTAACCACTCAAGATAATAAAGACGTTATCGTCAGGATTTCAAGGCAGGCAAAAAACAATTTTGAAACAGAAGAAAAAGTAATCAGACTTGCCCGTATGGCCGGAGTTCCTGCCCCTAAAGTGCTTCTAATAGAGGAGGCTTCTTCGGGACCCCAAAATCTTACCTTTTGTGTTGAGGGAAAAATCGAAGGAGAACCGCTTCTTTCCCTTATGGGCTCTATGGATAAAAGTGCGTTTAAATCCATAGCTTCGGAAGCAGGAGAAATACTTTCCAAAATTCACGGAATAGTTGTAGATAAGTATGGGCCGCAGGACGGGTCCAGATTTTTTGAGACTTGGGGAGATTATATATTTAATATAGAAAAAAGGAGACTTGGGATAACTACCGCCGCAAATCTTATGGGAATTGAGTCAGGATTGATCAGTGAATCTTTTAAATTATTGTGGGAAAACAAAGAAATGTTCCAAATTAATAAGGCCCATCTTCTTCATGGAGATTTTAGTCCGAAACACATTTTAATTGCAGATGGTCATGTTACGGGGATCTTGGATTTTGAGGACGCAAAAGGCGGAGATCCTGTCAGAGATTTGGCCCGGCTTAATTTTTTTTACGGTGACAGTTTTCCGATTGAATGGCTAAAGGCGGGTTATCAAAACAAGGATATATTTGATAAAAACTTCGACTTAAAAATGAAGCTTTATAGGTTGCATTTGGGATTAGATTTATTGGGATATTACGAATCTGAGAAAAACCGGGCCGGCTTAATACACACAAAGGAACGTTTTATTAAAGAATTGGAAAATTTTTAAGGGTAATTGATATATAATTGGGCATATGCTTTTTAAGGAACTTTCTTTATACCTTGAAAGACTTGAAAAAACTGCTTCCCGTATTGAAATAACTAAGATTTTAGCGGAACTATTTAAAAAAACTCCAGCAGAGGAAATTGATAAAGTTTGTTATTTGGTTCTGGGGGGTCTTGCTCCATCTTACGAAGGCTTAATTCTAAACATTGCTGAAAAAATGATGTTTAGGGTTCTTTCTAAGGCATATCACAAAGATATTTCGGATGTAATTAAAATTTACAAAGAAAAAGGGGATTTGGGACATGTTGCTTTTAGTCTTGCTAAAACCAGTGTGAGCAGACTTAGTGTAACTCAAGTTCACTCTGAGCTTATGAAAGTTGCAAAAGAGGGGGGAGAAGGAAGCCAGGAAAGAAGGGTCGAGATTTTAGCCAATCTTCTTAAAAACCTTGATCCCTTGTCGTCTAAATATGTCTCCAGAGTTCCTGTGGGCCGTTTACGCTTAGGGTTTTCGGATAAAACGGTACTGGATGCTCTTTCTTGGATGCAAGAAGAGGATAAAAGCCTTAAACCGTTATTAGAAAAGGCATTTCAGGTTCTTCCCGACGTTGGGTTTCTTGCCCGCGAAGTAAAAGCAAAGGGTATTAAGAAAGCTTGTAAGGCCGTTATCCCAGTTGTGGGGATTCCGGTACTTCCCATGCTTTCCCAAAGAATAAAAAGCCCTTCCGAGATGATCGAGAAAATGGGGGAGGTGGATGTGGAACCAAAACTCGACGGCTTAAGAATCTTAATTCATTTTGCTAGAGGCAAGTTTGTTAAAGCCTTTACCCGCAATTTAAATGAAACCTCGCATATGTTTCCGGAGCTAACCAAAATAGCCAAATTTGTTAATTGTGATTCAGTTATTTTTGATTGCGAAGCCGTAGGCCTTGATGAAAAAACCAAAATGATGGCTAATTTCCAGACAACTATGACAAGAAGAAGAAAACATGATATTGGAGAAATTTCAAAAAAGGTTTCAATCGACTTTTATATTTTTGACATTATTTCTAAAAATGGAAAAAGTCTAATGGACAAAAACTATCTAGAAAGAAGAAAGGTTTTGGAAGAAACCATAAAGAAAGGGGGACCTTTCAAACTTGTTCCTCATGAACTAACCAAAAGTCCGGAAAGAATTAACGAGCTTTATAGACAAAGAATAAAAGAAGGCTATGAAGGCATTATGGTTAAAAGAGTTAATTCAGGCTATATTCCGGGAAGAACCGGTTGGCGCTGGGTAAAAATGAAGCAGGGAGAAGAAGCTAAGGGAAAGTTGGCAGATACTATGGATGTTGTAGTCATGGGTTATACGGTGGGCAGAGGAAAAAGAGTTTCATTCGGAGTGGGGCAATTCCTAGTCGGAGTTAGAGATAGAGATAGAGTTTTAACGACCTCAAAAATAGGAACGGGACTTACGGATGAAGAGTTTAGGGAAATGAAAAGAAGGCTTACAAAACTTGGAGTAAAGGAAAAACCAAAGGAATATGAAGTCCACAAAAACTACACTCCCGACTATTGGGTAACCCCATCATTGGTTGTGGAAATTGCCGCAGATGAAATAACCAAAAGCCCAACCCATACCGCAGGAATTGCTTTAAGATTTCCAAGGCTGGTTAAGTTTAGAGATGATAGAAGTCCAAATGATGCAACAACCCTAAAAGAACTTAAAAGACTTTTTGATTTACAATCTTGACAACTTGTATAAATATTGTATCATTGTTGTATGACTACAATTAACATATCTCTTCCGGAACAGCTTAAAAAAGAAGCAGACACTCTCGTTGGGGCGGGGTATTATGCCTCTTTTAGCGATTTAATAAGAGATTCTCTCAGGAATCTTATTTCTAGGGTTAAGTATGATTTGATGGTCAAAGAGGCTAAGATTGATGAAAAGACAGGAAAGGCAACAATACTCCGTTCAGCTAAGGATATCGATAACTACTTTAAATCGATATAATGAGTACTGATGTACGAGTTGATCTTTTCGAGAAAATACAAAAAAGAATTTAGCAAGATTGCTTCACATAACTACAAAATCAAACTAAAGATTTCGAAAACCCTGAAATTGCTCTTAAAAGATATAGATCATCCGTCTTTAAGATTGCATAAACTTTCCAGTGAGGGTGGTTGGTCAATCTCGGTAACTGGTGATATTCGAATTCTTTTGCATATCGAGAAAAACAAAATATATTTGTTAAGAATTGGCAAACACGAAGATGTTTATTGATTTATAAAAGTCATGACAGTTATTCCACCAAAGCTTTTTTCTTCCAGTAATTTTCCTCTCTTTTCCATGCTTTTGATTGCATTTTGAGTATAGATAGGTGGAATTCGAGGAGTTTCATCAATAATCAGGAAAAGATACTTTTCCTGCCCCGTTGCTTTCTTAAGTGTGTTATACGGAGGTAGTTGATCTCCGCCTAGCCAGGTAGGTTTAATTGGGGAGTACCAACTGTAATTCCACCCCCAAACGGCGTTTATGTAAAGAGGGTTTGTCACGGTATCAATCGCAAACGGTTCTCCTTTGGCGAGTTCATATGTGTATTTCATAACCGCAATTTGTTTTGAAAGAATGGCGGCCTTATCCGGTTCCAAAATAGTTTGCCCGTGGCCATAATCGGCCTTAATGGTTAGTAAATTGGTATAAATAATTAAGCCAACAACCGGAATTAATAATAATTTAGGTTTTATTTTGGAAATAAGATACGAGCCTATGATGATCGCTGCCGCCGGACGGCCGATTAAAAACCAGGGGGCATTGTGAGATCCTAATAGAAGCATTAAAGCAGGGGAGAAAAACCAGATTAAAAGAAACAAATTTCTTCTATTTAGCCTTAAAATTAATAACCCGACGGCGACAATTCCTAACATGATGTCTGGATTTTTAGACAAGGGAAAAATATTTAGAGAAAAAAGCTTTAGAAAATCGAAATTGTAACTTCCACCCACAAAACTGCCGGCATTAAGAAGGCTTTTTATGCCTGCAAAATGAAACTTAATTTCAGTGGCAATCATGGAGGATAACGTAAAACTGAAAACTAAAAGAGAATAACTAAAAATTTTTAAAGACGGGGTCTTGGGTTTGAGAATTAGCCATAAAATAATAAAAATAGGGATCAGATAGATGAAAAACAATTCAAATTGGATTGAAAGTCCGAGAGCAAACATGGATAGAGGAAGCCCCCACGCATTTTTCAAGTAATATTTCCAAATTCCAAAGAAAAAAAGCGGTACGGTAAGAAGAGTAATCGTTGGATTAGACAGCCAGGCAGAGTACGAAACAAAATAATATGAAACCGCAGTAAGTACGCCGGCAATTATTCCCACCTTTTTACTTTTGAATAGATCACTGGCTAATAAGTAAATTACAACTACCGAAAAGGCATTAAAAAGAGAGTTCCATAAAACTATAAAGCTTGGATGATGAGAGAAGATTAAAGGAATAGTCATAAAGTAAAGCCAGAGGACTCCGTGATGTAGATTGGGGTTGTTGCCCGCTGTAGGACCTATTATTCTTAAATCTCCCTGAAGAATTTTTGTGGAATCAAATAAATCTCTTGCCTGATCGAAGCCGATTATGGTATTTGCCGGCCAAATGGAAAGAAACCTAATCAAGAAAGCAAAGATAAAGATGGCCAATATTGGCCAATGCTTTTTCATGATGAGTTATGATACCATGAATAAACTAGGAAGAAGGTGATTATTAATGAAGGGAACAGGTCTTAAAAAAGAAACAGCAGCAGCACTTTCCTACGTACTAGGTCCGGTAACAGGTGTTATTTTCTTGGTACTTGAGAAAGATCCATTTGTGAGATTCCATGCCATGCAGTCAATCGTTGTATTCGTAGTTCTTTTTGGCTTGCAGTGGGTTTTAACTCTTTCAATAATTTTGGTATTCTTGGTTCCGCTTGTGGGAATTATTACATTTATCCTTTGGCTTTTATTGATTTATAAAGCTTGGATGGGAGAAAACTGGGAAGTACCGGTACTTGGAAAGATAACTAAGAATTTACTCAAGAAAGCATAAAAGGTACTTGACAACATACAACATACGACATATACTGTTGGTATGGTAAGAACTCAAGTTTATATTCCCGATGATCAGTATAATGAGCTCAAACTCATGGTCGCTGTTGGCGAAGGCAAGTTTTCTGATCTTATTAGAGAAGGAATTGGAGAAGTAATTCAAAAAAGGAAAATAAGAAGAACTAGGAGAGTTGATCCTTGGAAAGGCTTTGTTGGAGCCATAAAGGGGGTAAAGACCAATGCAGTTAAAGATATACAGGATTATTATGAGTTTGGGGTTGTGAAATGAAATTTCTTACAGATTCAGATTTTTGGTACGGTCTGGTTGTGGCTGATGACGCCCATCACGAGAAGTGTGTACGAATGCTTGAGAAAGCACAAAAAAAAGGTGCAGAACTACTTTGTTTGAAACTAGTTATTTTCGAAACCGTTACGGTTCTAAGCAAAAAAATAGATCAAAAAAGAAGTCTTCTTTTTCTCAAGAAATTTAATAATTTGACCATTACTAAGATTGATATGAATGAAGAATTGGAAAATCTTTCATGGAAGGTATTTGAAAAACAAACAAAAAAGGGAACCTCGTTTATTGATTGTGCTAATTTAGCAATATTAGAGAAGTATAAGCTTGACGGTATTTTGTCTTTTGATGAATTTTATCCGAAGGACAAGTTTGCTTATCCAAGAGGTGTTAAAATAACTTCATGAAGCTTTTTGTTGGGCTTGGAAATCCGGGAGAGAAGTACATCAATACTCGACATAATGTTGGGTATATGGTTGTGGACAAACTTAGAACTAAAAACT
>Ga0208957_1001411_pt1 | contig 12497 bp, 29 predicted proteins | sample RifOxyA1_FD_184029 | JGI IMG/M metagenome (GOLD analysis project Ga0208957, IMG submission 184029) | Groundwater microbial communities from Rifle, Colorado - Rifle Oxygen_injection A1 (SPAdes) | ecosystem: Environmental > Aquatic > Deep subsurface > Groundwater | place: Rifle, Colorado, United... | reverse complement strand
AGTGTTATTCCCCAACATTACCCTGCCTTCAACCAGATACTTCTTGAACCAGCTATGTCCAATTCCACCAGGATTAGTTGTCAAGTAAATTCTAGGACGCCAGTCAGCCCTACTTGTTCTTACACTGCCCCTGAACTTTTCAATCTTGTCGTACCCAATCTGTGTGGCTTCTTCAATGCCAACCACTTCGTATTCGATACCAATATACTTTTCAATGTCAGCTTCGTTCTGATAACCACCTATCAATATCCTACTTCCATTCGGAAACGTAACCTTCCCCTGACTTGGCGTGTAATCGTACTTTATCCCGTGAAACACACGCCTTACCAAGTCATCCAAACTTTCACTAGCAGACATCTTCGTCTTGCGCAAGAACAACGCCTTCAATCCTGGCGCCCTTTGACAATCATCCAATCCTAACTGTGCCATTGTCGTATGGCTTTTACCAGGACCACGCGCACCACCTAGACCTATCCAGAACGGACCATCATCCACATCCGCTAATCTAGCTTGCGTGTGGTACTTCATCTGCCAAGGCAACGGCGCATAATCAGCCTTCACAAAAGTGGCTATCTGTTCCTTCGGCATCCCCGCTTCTGCTGCCTGCTTCACCAATTCCAACAACGCCGCCTTCGTCTTCTCCTGTTCCGCTTTGCTAACTCTTGCCATTACACATTACCCCATTGTTCTGCCATTGCTTTCGCTATGCCTTCAAACGTTCGTGACCTGTTCTTCCATCTGTCCTTACCAGGCGGCATTCTGTGTATTCTGTTTTCACGCCCATCAACCATATCAGTTGGTATTAGTTTCGGTAAGTTCTTCAACCATAAACACGTTGCCTTTGTCTCACCATGTCCAAACATATAAGGCTGAATAATCTGATCCGGTTTACGCCACTTCGTAGACATTATGCTTATTGGATTTTCTATCGCTATCTTTTCTATATCTGCATTCGCAAGCATCATAAAGAAATCAATTGCCTCCTGCTGCCTGCTATCAAGTTTCTTTTCTGCAAAGTATCGCGCACCACTAACCGCTAAATGCGTACACGGCGGATGCGCTATCATTATGTCCCATCCATCACCTATCACATCTCTTATATCCCCCTGATAATGCGGCCCTTCTACTTCCGTTGCCAACAAGTCGCAACTCATCGCTTCATGTCCTGACGCCAGAAACGCATCACGCACCCTACCAGAAAATTCACATGCAACTAATACCTTCACGCTACCACCTGCCTTTCCACTACCTTATGCGTATAACCTAAATGCATTATACATTATTCAAATGCAGATTCAGTATTCAATATTCAGTATTCAATATTCATGCTATATAAACCTTCTCCTGACTAACTCCTGACTTACTCTTGCGTAACTCTTGACTTACTCCAGACTTACTCCGGACAAAGGAATATGCAATCATTACCATTACTGCAATTATATATTTCATTACCGTAATCATTCATTTCTACAGTAAAAAAATTTTCCGCAACACACCTTCATTCACCATCTTCAAAAGCCTACCACGTCATTCACTCTCAAGCACAACAGCTAGCAACCACACCAACAGCACCACCAACAAGCTGCTTATGATTTCGTTCGACATCGTATCATCCTTCCATCTCATCTTATCTATTCTTATCTCTTCTCTTCTCTTCTTATCTTATCTATAGCACTACTTAGCAACCTACCTAGCCAACTACATAGCAACCTACGTAGCACCAATCCATTTCTTCTTTCCTCTTCTCTTTATCTTATTCTTCTCTTCTCTTCTCTTCTCTTCTCTAGAAGCGTGAGTCACTCGTGACACCCTTTACCCTGTCACCCGTGACACCTGCGTGACACCATCAGCCTGTTATCCATATCTGTGAAGTGCAAAAATTTTCGCGAGAATGTACCCATGGGGAACAATGCAGCACCCTAAAAAGCCAACTACCCTAGTCATTGTGTCGCTCCTACATTTTTACATATACACTACACATCTACAATCCATTCTAAGGCATCTATTTGGCGTTCTAAGGCGTGTTATAGGCGTTTTATGGACGGCCGTTCCTATTTTCTCTTTTGTCCACCATAGACGTATTTATGCCAATCTGGCCGGCTGAACGTCTCTTCTCTTACCTGGCGTACTGGTGTCTTTGATTGTTTGCTTTCAGGTATTCCACTTTCGATTATATCGATTGCAGTACGAAAATCACGCAGTTCAATCCAATCATGGCATTTGTTACATAGCGTTATTAGGTTATCGTCATCGTCCTGGCCGCCAATGGCACGCGGCACTATGTGATGAGCTGATAATCCAGTATGCGTTCTGTGATGCTTCTTGCATCGCTGGCATGTAAACTTATCGCGTTCGATTATTCTGTTCCTGGTATCACGCCACATATTGACGTTCATCGTAGTGTATTCCTTTTTTGCGTATACTGTTTTATGCCAATCTTTCATGCCAACCTCCTATCAACTGGTATGACCAGTTCTATCAAAACCTATCAACTGCCACTATCACTATCCATTTCATCCACTATCACGCTATCAACCACATCTACCAGTGCCGGCACTTCCACCTTGCCATAAACCTCTGTAAGCACATCATCCAATGCGCGCACGGCCACGCTAGCCATTACTTCCACTTGTGTTTTGTCAGGAGCACGCAAGCCAACGCGATCAAGTATGTCCTTAGCTGCAGACTGGCGAAGCTTCTTATCATGTGACTTCAAATCGTCAACCATAACCCTTACCGCATCCATCGTTGCTTCCTGCAATGCCATGCTAGCTTGCAATAGTCTATCGTGTCGCAATTCCATAGCTAAGCTTTCCAGTTCGCTTTTGTTAGGCAATCGCCATAACCACGTGTTGGAAAGTCCTACTTCTTTCAGTGCTGCTTCATTGGTAGGAAGCATAGAACGATAATAGATAAAAGCATGTTGGTCAGGGTCTATGGATTTTATATAGGTTAGTTGTGACTGGAGTTCGCTTTGCATAGTTGTACAATCTTTCGCGATTATAAGATAAATGTCATACAAATTACATAAAAGAGATACGCGGATTATATCATGCTAGTATCAATTTCCATCGTCAATAAGTTCTATGACAGCGCGGATGTATGCCTTGTGCCATTGTAACAGCTGGCCCGCTTGCAGGCTGCACGTTTCCTGCAAGCGTAACACTAGCATGATTGCTCCGTCAACGTTAGTCTTGATTGACCAAATTTCACCGTCAATTTCAACGGCTCTTACCTTGTTAGTTGTGTTATCCATACCAGTATTATACCAGTGCAAGCATAACTAGAACACAGGATTAATAACTAGAACGTAGAATAATAGTTAGATTAATGAGGCTGAAAGTACTTGACAAGCATAGACAATAGTGTATAATCTAAGCATACCACAAACAACAGAACAGAAGAGAGGCAGCATGAAACTAATCATAGTCTTGATAGCCTTAATCATAATCGCAAGCACGCCACAACCATTCCGAATCGTTGCTTGCCTGGTATTTATAGCCGCAGGTATCGCGGCAATAGTAAAGTAAAGGATGTGTGAGATGACTAACAGAATTAATCAATCAGACTTAGAAGCAACAGTAAACCGTATCAACCGCGCGACTGGCAACAAACTTGAAGCAGTAACACGCGGCGACGATGGTAAGCGCACCTACAATATCGGAACATATGTAATCAGCTATGCTTACGGCGGTTGCAAATTAGAGCAAATTGTATCCGACGGCGGCGGCATTCGATCTATCACAAGCGGTTACGTTTCGAAGCGTGAATTGTACTATCAGATGCAAGCATTCTTAGCAGGCATTGACGCAATCAAATCATAACCCCCCTATCCCGAGCCTGGCGGGTAAACCAGGCGGAAAGGTATCATCATGAAAGCAAAGGAACTTATGAAAGTAAAAACCGTTATTGCTTCCTGGTCTTGGGGCAAAGAGATTGTAAATAGTTGGGCTTATGTAACCGACAACCATGATGGTACTTATCAGGTACATTATGATGACGGTGAAACATACGACAACTCAATGACATTCAATCTATCCGACCGTGCATTTCACTTCTCATAAACAACTTGACAACGATTGTGTGGTATGCTACAATAAGGCATACCACACAGAAAGGAAACTAATCACATGACAAAAGCAATCCGAACTAAACCGAAGGCTATCACTATCTATATAACGGATAGCCAATACAATCAATTGCAAGAACTGATCGCCTATTATTCACAAGGCGCGTCAAATGCTGGACTATCAAGCGTCATCCGATATGCAATTAATATGCTATATCACAGTATGCTAAAGGAACTGACACAGAAAGGCAAGTGACACATGTACATGGTGGTAACGTCCGAACTACTGACAGTCTACAATCAGGATAACGAAGAAGTTTACATGACAAGACTGACCAGCAGGATGAAATATAACATTGTCAATCTGACCAGGCGCGATGACTTCCAGACACGTGTACACTTTGGATGTAACCTGTTTCTAACGATCAGACGGATAGCATACAAGCCTTATGAGTTGGACCTATCCGAACACACAGGAATCAATACAAGAATATGGATGGATGTAATCAGAAAGGATAAGTAACATGAACGCAGGCAATTTTATTATCGGCTGCATCTTGGCAGCGTGTGCGCTGGTAGTTATGGTCGTGCTTATGCTTGAACCAGCAGGCCGCGCAATGTTTGTTCAAGCATACCTTGACTGGCTGGCTACCGCCGCCGTCCTAATAGTCTGCATAACCTTAGGACTTGCATCACTAATCAAATGGAGTTGATCCGATGGCTAAACTAATTGACTGGATAAGAGAAGAGACTGACGAAGAAGTAACCGCCGTTATCTTTGGCGAGGTATATGCCTACAGATATCTTGAAGATAAGCACCCGCCGGCTGGCGTAGTTATGACACTTGAAGAAGCTATGCCTTGGCTTAAAAAAGAGTTCGACGATGGCTATGGTTCGCCGGAATGCCCACCGATGGCAGCATACACTGAGAACTGGATTGTATCTGTGTATCAATACGATGGCAGCACAAGTTCATTCACTATCAGACGTAATCCTATCAATGGCATCAAGCCTTGTATGCCTGGAGGTTGACATGGACGGAATAGAATACACCACATGGCATGACCAGAAGCCGAGCCATAATCCGAAGCCGGATAACCTGATGGAGCTAGAGTATCAGATGCAGAAAGGGTGGTTGGACTACGATCACCTGATTGAGAAGCGTTACGACTGGTACGCAGGCATCACAACCGATGAAGTAACGCATGAGATGATTGACAAGCAGCGCGCCGAAGCAGTCCGATGTCAACAGGCGTACTATGATGCATGGAGGCAGGCGAATGAGTGACATTATCAGAATGGAAATGGCTGAAATGATAGGCGATGATTGGCTGTTAGGACATGGATTATTAGAGCCGTTGTCATTCGACAACCTATCTGATGTTCACCAATTTACCAAAGGAAACAACTGCGCATTATGCTTTGGAATACTTACTAAGCGTTTTAACCATGATACCGGCAAGTACAATGCCTATTGTCCTGAATGTGACAGTCTCATCTATTCGCACAACCATATCAGTAGGAAAAGAGTAGAAGAAATTCAAGAAGTAAACCAGACTGCTACATACCAGCGCAAAGGCGAAGAGTTAGAACGCAGAACTGAACAACAAATATTAGATGAGTTAGGTTTCTAGAAAGGAAACAATCCGATGGCTACAAATGCAATCACACCCTACCAGCAACTAAAGAAAATGATTTCAACTGAAGAAATCAAGAATAGATTTCAAGAAGTATTAGGTCAGAAGGCACAGGGTTTCTTGACATCAGTATTAAACACTGTTTACCTGAATGACAACCTATCGCAGGCGGATCCGAACAGTATTATGACAAGCGCACTAACCGCCGCCGCCTTGGACCTGCCAGTAGACCCGAACCTTGGGTTCTCCTGGATCATTCCTTACAATGTCAAAGGTCAGAAGGTGGCACGCTTTCAACTTGGATACCGAGGCTACATTCAATTAGCGTTACGCTCGGGACAATATGAGACTATCAACGTGGTTGAAATCTACGAAGGCGAAGAGATAAAAGAGGATAGACTGACAGGCAAGGTAATCTTAAATGGCAAGCGTGTATCCGATCAAGTCAAAGGATATGTTGCATACTTCCGGTTACTGAATGGGTTCGAGAAGTACCTGCTTAAATACAAGAGTGAGATTGAAGCACATGCCAAGAAATATTCAAAATCTTGGGGTAATCAGTCATCACCCTGGACATCAGACTTTGACAAGATGGCAAAGAAAACCGTACTGAAAGAACTGATTAGCAAGTATGGGATCATGTCAATTCAGATGCAGACTGCTATCGAACATGACAAAGAACCTGAAGAACAAGAAGAAAGCATTGACCTATCCGATGTCATAGATGCAAGGTCAAGAGATGTAGAACAAGAGCAACAGTCATTCAATGCGGTTGCTACCCTTGTATCTGAGGGCATCTGTGATAATGAATTTGCTGCCACTGGTTTACTGAACTCGCATGTTCCAGACGAGTTGAAATCTAACCGTGATGCACTAATCAAGTGGGGCAAGATGTACCGAGCATGGCGCGACATGGGCGACAAGCCCGACGATGCTGCAAGCAAGGCGTCCGAGGGATTAGTAGCACAATAGACTACTTCGGGGGCTGCGCATCCGACAAAACACGCGGCATGTTCTCTCCTCCTTACGGTTCAGCCCGCGTGGTACGGGCTGGACCAAAGGGAGAACACACAAACGAAAGGGATAAAGAAGATGGAATGGAATGAGTTAGTAAACACAAAAACAGGAACCGTACTACAACATGGTAAACATTCTGGCATTGAATACTACATAGTGTGTGGACCTGTATCCGTTGTCGCATACATCCGCATACCGGAAGGTAGTCCGTACCTTGATTCTGAATACGATGATGTTGGTCTTGATGTGCATGGTGGACTGACTTACAAGGGAACAAAATGGTGGGAAGGTGAAGTAGAAGGTAGCACAGGAAGCCTATACTTTGGTTGGGACTATAGTCACTGGCAAGATAGACCATTTTATGATGAGATGTTTAGAAACAATCGCGAAATTGAATGGACTGATGACCTTGTGTTACCAGAAGTATTAGAAGCATGTGAAGAATTTGCAAGGATGCAAACCGATGAACAAGAAGTGTCCGCACTGTGACAAGGCAATAGACTATCAGGACAACCACGAACTAGCTATAAACTGTCCACATTGCAACGGACTGATCGAAGTGGACAGACTAGGCATCGGCATCATGTTTGTCCGTGCTTACCAGCAGGTGGTGTACATGCACAAGATACCAGAACTGTTCTGGAAGCAAGCGGAACGCCAGTTCGCTGGCGATCCGTTTACCAAACTAATCTATGATAAGGAGACAAGATGAAAGACATATTAGACTTGCAAGTATTACATGACCTAAGCGTTGCGTTGTTGCGCATCATGCAATCGGAAGGAACGTCAGCACACACAAGTTACATTGATGAAGTTGACTACGTTGACGCACCAGAAGGTAAATGCTATCGCATCACAATCAACTTAGAACTTGTAGACGAAGGAGATAGGACATGAAACGACTAATCATTATCATCTTGGTTGTACTGGCAATCACATTTGTAATGACATTCGATGTCATGGCAGGTGGTGACAAACAGCGCGGCGACAAGGGACAAGGCAGCGTGAACCAGCACTTTGTCATGCCACCTTGGTGGGCAATGAACTAGGAATTACGAGTTTATTCCGAGATTACGCTGCGGCGCATGGTACACAAGGCGGCTGCACTCCTACTGCTGATCCATGCGCAACTAGACGGACCGCCACCAAGGACAGGATGCGAATTCCCCCGCAGCGAATGACCAGGCACGCGTAGAGGCGTATGCCCCGCACCTGGCAAACACGCGAACCGTAAGCGGCAGTACGGTATGCGCAAAATCATCTTCTTGTTTTGGGACGACTGCCGCAGATGATAATAGCCTGGGTGTAGCGCATCCTAACCGATGTGCGCCCGTCGGGTAACGGACATCCAGGCATCAGATTGGAGGAGCGATGGAAGGCAGAATAGTAAGAGTTAAGTTGACAGGTAACGCATACTATCCAAAATTCGAGATTATAAGAGACTTCAAACGGCGTGAGTATTGGGCAAACGAGACGAGAATAAAAATGCTTAATACCCTATTCGCATCGCACAAAGGAAAAACATTTGTTGACTTTAAGAACAGCGCGGTTGAAATATACGTACCGAAACGCAATCACACAGACGAAACGGCAATCAATCCGTGTTAGCGCAACAGTGTACACCAGTACACATTGACGCGACGGAATGATACTTGTTTCGGAATTAGTATAAATGATTACCAATCGTGAAAGGATGAGCAACATGAATGATCCTAAAGTAATAGAGCCATTGGCAGAATATGCACACAAAGCATGGTCTGGATGGATGCGGTATCTATTCAACGAGGCAACAGATAATCCAGACGGAACAGTAACAGTACCAGAATGGGCGGTATCTAGGTGGAAGCGTCAAATGCATACAGACTACGCGGACTTGCCTGAAACAGAAAAGGAAAGCAATAGAGTTGAAGCTGAAATGATTGTAACAACCATTGGTAATATCAAGAGAATTGCGGCAGAAGAGTTTGTAAAAAGAGTTGAGGGTATTGATCCTAATTGTCTCACGGTTGAGAGAAGAGGCGATAAATGGATTATAGGAAATGACAAAGATAACAAGAAAGGATGAGTAACATGGAGCAAATCAAAGAGTGTCCGTATTGTGGATCGGCGATAGCGGTAGTGTTTGAGAACATAGCGTATAAAGAATTTGTTGGCTACGTAAAGTGCGATTGTGGCGCAACCGGTCCAGACGGACGGTCGGAAGAAGACGCCATCCTCCTCTGGTGGCGATAGACATTGATTGTCCCGTGCATGGACTAAACGCCAACACGAACGACAAGGCACAGCCATGATCCTATTCACCTGCATCGCTGGCGTGTTGTTGTTCGCAATTTATTTTGCAATCTGCTATGCGTTAGGTATGATTGCAGATACGATGACCGGCGTACCGATGGATACGCACAAGGAAGGATAAGAGATGGAAGACCAAGAAATAAAAGTTTTGCTAGATGACATTGCTAAAATTGTAGCGACGTTCATGGGTTTCAACAGTGTATATCATTATGTAGCACATTATACGGATAATGATGGTAAGCAATTTGAACTTACTCTTATATTCAAGCAAGTTGAGGATGAGCCATGAAAATTTGGATAGTGACACAACTTTGGAAGATAAACTACATCCGCCATCGCTGGTGTTGGGCTTATGCAGTCGGATGGGCGTTTGGTGGAGACGGAGGTTTTCTTATGCGAGTTGATCCGCAGTGTGACTACTGCGGCAATTGCAAGGATGCAGAAGAGGTGACGCCATGAAAATCGAAACGGAAGATGAGTACAGGCAGGCGCTGAAACATAAAAACAAGCTTATGCCTAAATGGGAAAAACTGGATGCCAAGCTTGATGTGATATGTCTTGCTATTCAAAGATACGAATTTGAACACCATACAATTCCAATGGACAAGCCTAGCCTGTGGACGCGGATCAAGTTTCGCCTCGGCCAGCGGTTCGGTTGGCTGGGATGGTAAAGGAGCAAACCAATGATCGACACAGAAGAAATACGCAAGGCAATAAACAACAAAGAGTATTGGAAGTACGCTAATGATTTCGTTATTCTTCAGCTATGCAATGAAATTGATAGGTTGCGCGCAAGTACCAGCTTATCGTGGCCCGATACGTGGCCTGAGACATATCAGCAATGCACTTGTGGCACTACGCAAGTTTGCCCGTTGCATCAAAACAGTTTGACCCCACCTTATTAGAGAAAGGATAAAAGAGATGAGTACAGAATGGACATTTGTTGAAGATGTATTACCACCGCCCGACGAAGATGTTGTGGTAACGGACGGAGACGAAGTGTCGCTTGCCAGGAGAACAGACAACGGTGAATGGGAGTTCGTTTATCCTGACGATGTATTGACGTTCGCGCCAATATTTGCTTGGTTCAGGATACCGATATTGCCTAACAACATGGACTACATCGTATGGAAAGATAAAAGATACGGACATCGATAACATGGACAACAAACTGGAGTACACAACAGTTGGCGAGCTGATTGACAAGCTCTCAAAGTTTGATCGTGACCTGCCGGTTGCCACATGTGATGCGCTACCGACACGGATAGACGTTAGACGAGAGAGGCTTGGTGTAAACTCTGGCGAGTATAGATGGACAGCTCGGGAAGATGACATTCTTGATGATCCAGTTTTTTGGAAAGAATATACAAACATAATAGATTGCGTGGTTATTTGCTGAACTGGATGTTAGGTTAATCCTAACGTGTGGTACACATGACGCCGCTATCATGCGCAAAGAATAGGAGAATTAATACATGACAGTCACAACTAGAAAAAATTGCTATTGCTATACCTGCGACAAATATTTCCACTATCTTGGCATCAATCGTCACCGCTCCATGCACAGAGACAGGAAAGAGGATTGCATCATCATGTACACACATGGAGATACAAAGACATTTAGATTTTCTAAGTTACAAGTTGCATCCAATGACGAAGTAGAAAGAAGGTTTATATGAAAGTTATAAAAATTATTACAGTGATATTTATAACTTTCATATACATATTGGCATTATGGGCAGCTGTAATTATTGAAAAGGCCCCGCATATTGTTGCACTGGGTGTTCTAACAGCAATTTTAATTCTCACTATTCAATCTATTATCGAAAGTATGTAAGACTAAATCAGTCACAAAGTTGCATCCTGTGTCACGTAGTCATCACAATGCGACACTTGCGTGACACAAACTATACTGCGATAGTACCCGCACAAGAGATTAGCGAATGAAAGGATTGACATGGTAATAATTGACCACGATATGTACTGTAACAACTGCAAGAAGATAACCAGCCACATTGTTACTATGATGACAATGCGCACACTTGATGGCACAACTACTGAATGCGTGGAATGTGGATTGTACACGGCACGCTTAGATAGCATACCAGACTACAAGAAGATACTGAAATCATCAGATGTTCCAGACGAATGGAAAGCGGTTGACGATATGCTTCCTGGTATCGTTGGCGAAATCGGTTCGCTAAAAATTATACACAGCGAATGAAAGGACAAGCCATGAAGAAACTGATCGCACTAATCGTTATTATCCTGTGCCTGCTGCATACCATTCCGGCAATGGCAGTGGCAAGCGACGAAGGACCAAGGATGTTCACCATCTACCTGCCACTGGTGGAAGCAAGGTATAGACTCGATGTTGACTAACCTGATGGAAATAATCTATATGGTTGCGCTGGTGGCAGCCTGCGTGCTGATGGCATTACCACAAAAGGATTGACACGGCGCATGGATTGTGGTAAGATAGATGTGCTTAGGTTAGTTTGTGAATGATCGGAGGCAATCGCCCGCTTCTCTACTAACTAGCCTAAGCACCTAGCCGATCAAGTAGAAAGCGGGCGAATGCTTTAAGGAGGCTTATGGCATCCAGAAGAATGATAGCAAGTGACATCTTTGAAGATGAGTTTGTAGGTAACTTGTCTTACTTCGAAAGACTACTTTGGATAGGTATGATTACATCGGTGGCAGACGATCAAGGCAGACTTATGGATAATCCTGCTCTAATAAGAGCTAAAGTATTCCTGTTCGATAATGTTTCCGATAAAGAAGTAGAAGCTGCACTACACAAACTGAACGTAGCCAACAAGATAGTGCGCTATGTAGACGGCACAAAGAAACTGATACAAATTATTAAATGGTGGAAGTATCAATCGCCATCTTGGTCAAATCCTTCAAAGCATATTGCGCCAAAAGGATGGATTGACCGCGCAAAGTATCACGCACAAGGAAATAAGATACTAACTTTCAATTGGGATAAGGATGGTGGCTATATAGATGACTATGTAGCAGGCTATGTACCTAAACTAGATAGTGCTATAGATGAGAAGAGAGAAGAAGAGATAAGACAAGATGAGAATAGACAAGATGAAGAGGAAGAAGAAGTAAGTAATGAACCGTTCCGAATCCTGTTCGATGCGTTCCTGGAAGCGTCCGGCATTAGCGAGCTTATGTTGGTAGGACACAAAGCAGTCGATGAGATTACAGGCAAGTGGATACCAAGTGGCGTCACGCCAGATGAAGTCAAAGGCGCGGTCAAAGCATTGCAAGACAAAGGCTACAACATTACAGGACCGTGGTCAGTGACCAACACGATCAACATGATACGCAGTGGCAAGAAAGGTAGCGCCAACAAACCACTATCTGAGCGGTACAAACTACCTGACGATTATGACGATGAGGAGGAGTACGAGGACGATGACGAACCCGAAGTGGACACCAAGTGGACTACGTTCCTTGAACAACACGTG
>Ga0208957_1001409_pt1 | contig 12522 bp, 11 predicted proteins | sample RifOxyA1_FD_184029 | JGI IMG/M metagenome (GOLD analysis project Ga0208957, IMG submission 184029) | Groundwater microbial communities from Rifle, Colorado - Rifle Oxygen_injection A1 (SPAdes) | ecosystem: Environmental > Aquatic > Deep subsurface > Groundwater | place: Rifle, Colorado, United... | reverse complement strand
ATTTTAAAGGTTTTTGTTTTTTTATTTAAGTAAAAATAATGATCCATAGCTCCAGTTAAATAACCCATATATTTGTAAATACCGGTCGTTTTTTTATTTATTCCCACACAGTGTAACCTTTGAGGATCGAGATCTTTAATTAGATAATCCAAAAGCTTCACACCCAAAAAAGGATCTTCTAAGTGTGAGCGCACCTTCCAAAGTGCTAAAAAAATATCCGAGCTTTTGCAATTTTCGGAATAATTAATATACCCTAAAATACCTATTATTTCTCGAGTTATACCATGCTCAGCAATAAAAAAATTAAGACTACCTACATCCTCGTACTGATATCTAAAAAAGTCCTGATCTTTAACAAAAATATGATCTGCTTTCCAATCAGTTTTTATAAAATTAATAATTTTTTCTTCATCCGCAAAAACTGCATGCCTAATATTAAAAAAATTCATAGCTTATTTAGTTTCTTTTTTTCAAGCAAATCCAGAATATCTTTTACAGATTTGATGTTATAGGCTTCTTCAATAGAAAACTTTAAGCTAAATTCGTTTTCAAGCGCAATTAAAATATCAATGTGCGCCACTGAATCCCAATCTTTTAATTCTGCAGACTTTGTTTCCTTCGTAATAATTAACTCTTCATTATCAAAAACATCTCTAAAAATTTCTTGCACGATGCTAATCATCTTCACCTCTTACAATTTCAATAAATTTATTTGTTTCACAGGGATATTCAGGAATATTATACTCCCAAGATGAAACACTATTTGTATCCCGATAAATCAAAGAAAATCCAATAGTATGATAGTGATCACACACTAAGTTATTTTTCGGTGATGGTATATAGTGTCCAATAATTTTTTTTATATTTTGGGCCCTACATCGCCTTACTAATTCATCGAACATTACATATTCCATCGTTCTTTTAAAAACCCTACAACTCATTATCCAAAGATCTATGTTTACACTATCTTCCATTACTGATCCGATAATTGCGGAAACTAAGCCATTGTCCCCAAATTTATCTTTTAATCTTCCGTAAAAAGCAATGGAAGATTTCTCATACATTAGTCTCTCGATTTCACCATACGTCATTCTTTTAGTAGTGAGATTATACTGATTAGTTTTATTTATCAGCTGAGTAATTCTTTCCAAATATGGTCTAGAGAACGAGCTAACTTCTGCTTGCATACGTAGAGAAAGAAGATAATCCTCAAAAGATTTAAACTTCCCAACCTCTACTTCCCTTACTTTGTTTGATTTATAATACAAATTCCTCTGTAAATCATCAGACGATATACTAATGGGTTCAAAGAAATTATTCCTATCAATATGTAAAATATAATCTACAATGCTTCTTCCGAGGTTAGGAACTCGAACAGATGACAACTGACTTTCCACAAGGTTTCTTTCTGCTGGATTATCATCAATAAAGACAATACTATCTAATCCTATATTTAATTCTCTTGTAATCGTGTCTATATTATCACTCTTGGGTTGCCAATTCGCAACGAACGACGAAAAGTCATCAAGTTTTAGAACAGAATCTTTGTGTGCAAACCCCAGTTGAGCTCTATCGAAATTATTTTTAGAACAAACAGAGAGAATAATACCTCGATCGTGTAACTTTTTAATATATTTCTGGAAATCACAATACGCCTCACCTTGAGGATTATCATTTCCAATTAAAATCCCTTCAACTCCATCATCACCAATCTCTCCTCCCCATAAAGTATTATCAAGATCAAGCACTAAACACTTACTTGTTTTACCCCAAATTGCACAGATAATTGCCGACAAATTGTGAGCGTTTTGAGTGATTGCCTCAAAAGACATCGCATATTTTGATGTGTACCACAGGCAGCGATCATGCCATTTTTCTAAACCAATAGACGCCGACAAATAATTAATATCGTTTATATAAAAATTTTTACTAGAACAAGCATAATTTGCCATCAAAGAATTTAACTTCAGTAGAAAATTATTTTTCCCTTGAATCACTACTGAGTCAAGATTTCCTAATTCTCTGTAAGGTAAAAGTTCGAAATTATTTTGTATTACTACACATTCGTGCTCAACAAGAACTTTTTCCCAGAGCGAGCGGAATCGATAAAATTCATCATCAAGCTTTTTATTCACTTGATCCTGATCGTCGCTTAATTTTGGAAAAACTGTTATATTGACGTTGCTGGTATGTACATAAATAATATCCGGCTTAAACTTGTATATTTCTTCGTTATTAAAAAACACACTTTCATAATATTTTCCATATTCAGATTCATAAAAAATAGGTTTAACTCCTCTGTCTAATAAAAACAGTTCTAGCATATTTACAACTTCCGCAGTTGTTGATCCTCCTAAAACCACAATTCTCTTTTCTATTAGCCCTTGCTGATCAAGAAGTATTTTTCTTAAAAACTTTTTTTTCCTTTGGATTAATTTAGAATCAAATGGATATTTGAAACAATCTAACATATAAACCTAATCTTTTTCACAAATCTATATTAGCGAATTTTTTTTCACTTTTATTCTCATAAAGGTATTGAGTAATCTTACTAATCTTATCCACAGGATTAGCTATACCGATAACAGTGTTTGACAAGTTCGTCTGATCTGTCAACACTTTAGGCAACCTGAAATTATAAAACGCAGTTTCTTTCATTTCAATCGACAATGCTCGTATTAACCCTTCAAGTGCTGCTTTTGCAGCAATATAATGAGTGAAACTTGCTTCCGGAGTAGAAACAAATAACGTCGAGATGTTTACAAAAACTCCGCAAGATTGTAAAATGTCCTTTGAAGCAAATACGGTATTTAGAGAGATACTAAAAAATTTACTGAACTCATCCATAAACAATTCAGGTGTGAATTCATCGAAATTTATGGCCTTAATTGTTGGTGATGCGTTATTTATAATATAATCAACCTTTAAATTCAACTCTACAATTTTTCGAACAAGAACATTATTCGCATCCGGAAGAGATAGATCTATTTTTAACACCATTGGTCTTACTTTGATTTGCATTAATTCTTTAACTACCATTTCCATTGAATCGTCATTAAGTTTATAAATTAAGACGAGTTTCGCCCCCTCTAGAGCAAGACTTTTTGCAAGAATAGCCCCTATCCCCCTGTTTGCACCAGTAATTAAAACTACCTTATTTTGAAATCTTTTTGATCTCGGAATAAACTTCGATATTTGATCTAAAGAATAAACAATGTTTGTCGGCCGCATCATTGCCCTGATGTTAAAGTCTCGTAACCCGGCACCTTCTCCCTGAATTTCAACTCGATTATATCTTGGATGTTTTTCCAAACTTAATACATTAATCACATTCGAATCCAATGCAATATCGCCTTGAAAGGAAAGTTGGGTATATAAAGCTTGATCCCCAATAGCGTCAACACCCACGAAATAGCTACTCCAGGCTAAGAACCAGAGCTGATTCTCAGGAATAAAACATTTTTTAAAATCATAATTTTTTAAAAATGTTTGTAAAACTTCTCTATCGCACTGATATTCGCATATTTTTTCACCATTTATAATTTTAAACGAATCATAAACAATGTCTGACTTTCTAAGCAAAAATGTTAATGAAATATTTGTATAAATCGTATCACCCCGCTTAATTTGCATCGTTACTTTACTTTCCGAAGGAAGATACTCAATAAAAAGTTTATATTTATGATTTATATAAATAGGTTTTACAAATTTAATCTTAACTACACTTAAATGAATTAATTCCTTGAAATCCCATTTAGCTAACGCATAACAAACTGTAGCCATTCCGTGGACAACTCTTTCGCCAAAAGGTGTTTTTGAGGCATACAAATTATCAATATGCAGAGGATTACAGTCTTGTGAGAATTTATTAAAATCCTCAATATGTTTATCCGTAAAAACTACATCAAAATTGTTTTGCAAACACATTTCACACTATCCACTACTTTTTTTGGAGAAAAGTTAACAGAAATTTATAAGACTGGAAATCTCCAAAAGTACATATCTACAATTATGTACATCAACTAAAACAGAAAAAGCAAGGCGCAATTTGCTAAATCATTTACTCGTCTCAGCTTAACACTTCTGGTGATCGTCTCGAAATTAAGACATTCTACTTTGACCTTTTTTGTTTTCTAGTACTATATGGTATCTCGACTTTATTGTACTTGTTGTTTGTGAAATATTTTTAATTAACGAAGCTTCCTTAATTAAAAAGAAATTTTCCACCATATTTTCAATTTTACTCCAATTAAAAAAAGATTGAATCGTTCCTTTTTCATGATCTGTTTCGACCAGCTCTTCAAGAGAATATTGAGGATAGTGAGCATTATCGTCGCCAGAAATCACATCAATATATGCCAAACCCGAAGGTGTAAGGCACCTCGAAAGCTCTTTTATTGATTTTTTTGCAATTTCAAAAGGCATACTATCAAGCACTCCATGAGATATAGCAAAGTCAAAAAAATTATCATGAAAGGGTAGTGCAGAAGTCTCTCCAACGATTAATCTTTTATCCAACTCAGAAATATTATTTATTGCCAAAAAACCCTTTGCTATTTTAATTGCTTCTGATGAAAAATCTATGCCATAACCATCAAGATTGTACTCACAAACAAACTTAACATGTCGACCTATTCCGCATCCAAGATCTAGAATTTTAGGATTATAATCTAGTTGATGATTTTTTTTGAATGAACCATTGAAATCAACTTTTTTTGAAATATATTTTGAAACGAAACGAATCACCTCTTCGTGGGGATAAAATACAAAATTATCTTTCTTTGCATATGATACATCCCATTTTTCTGATTTTAAATAATTCATAATCATTCCTTAATAAGTTATTTTCATTAATCTAATGTTTTTAAAAGTAAGTAATATTAACCCTTGCTTGATTTACAAAGAAAATCCATCATCAATAGTTAATAACTGCCCATGCATATATTTAGATTCATCGGATAATAAAAAAATCAGTCCTCCATTTAAATCTTCGGGGCTCAACATCCCCTTATTCGCACAATATTTTTTGTACATAGTCGCAAACACTTCAGGTTGATGATCCCAAATCCCCCCAGGTGCTATACAGTTCACTCTAATATTCATACCCTTGAACCTTTTTGCCATATATTTAGTAAATTGTATGACACCGGCTTTTATCGCAACGTACTCTGGACCATTAGACATTTGTGTTCCTTCATATATATCAAAACGAGGTGCAGTGTGACCGTAAATTGAAGCAATATTAATTATATTACCCGCCCCCTTCATTTGAAAATATTGAGTAAATATTTTAGAAACTAAAAAATACCCACCAAGATGCATATTTAAATTTGTACAAAAAGTCTGATACTCAACCTCAAAAAAATCTTTGCCAAAATCTCTCGTCTTTGGATAAGCATTATTTACTAATGCTGTCACAGTATAATTGTTACAATCGCATTTTTTTAAAAAATCCTTAATAGACTGCTCGGAAGTAATATCTAAAGGAAAATAAATTACCCTGCTTTCTTTGTACAAGTTGTTTATCTCTGTTGCTATTTTTATTGATTTATCTTTGTTCATATCAGCAATAATAGCAATTCCTCCATTCTCTGCTATACTTCGAACAAAAGATTCCCCAAGTAATCCAGCCCCCCCCGTAACAACCACCGTTTGATTGCTTAATCTCATAAATTTCTCTCTTTCATTAAAAATTCGACCACTTTAAAATCAAATGGTGTGTCAATATCTATGGATCTCTCTTCCGGCATTACATATAACTTTGTATTTGGTAAAAACAGTGCCATTTTATCAAGGAAAGTGTCTCGTTTCCAAGCATATATTGAAGCATTCATATCGTAACATCTCGGACAATCCTGCCTTCGATAATATTTTGCTTCTCCCTTCGAAAGGCGGGCACTACCATTCATATCCAATTCTACCATATTAAAATAAGGTGATCTTCTTGCTGGCATAGCTGTTATTACATTATCAACATCTTTTTTTTCAATCAAATTCATAACCGCAATAATATCTTCTGGAGACCTTAAAGGAGAAGTCGCATCCAAATCAACAACATATTCAAACTTTTGATCTAACAGCCTCTCTGATTCCAAAAAACAATGTTTTATCACTTCCAGCTTGGGAGAAGTATCTTGCGCCAAAGAATCTGGTCTTCGTATTAATACGTTTGCGCCATATTTTTTTGATAATTCAAGTATTTCTTCGGAATCACTGCTTACGGCAACATAATCAAATCGACCAGAAGCCAGGGCTTGCTCTATTGAATAGGCCAAAAGAGGTTTACCCAACAACTCTCTTAAATTTTTATTAATTACGCCTTTCGAACCTTTACGAGCACAAATCGAGATAATTTTTTTCATAATTCTACCCACATTCTATTCTCATTTGATTTTTCAACTAAACTGATAATCTTCATAATCTTTATCCCCTCATCGTAAGAACAAAAGTTTAAAAAATCATTTTTTAACAATGAATCTGCTTGGATTATATAACTATCAAGCATTTTAACGTTTTCAATCAATAATTCCTTGTTTCTTCGTAAGTACCCAGCCATAAAATCTAGGTGGTAAGTATACTTATCAGTATGGATTGTAAGATACCTTTGCGTAATACGATCAAGGTAATTAACATTAAGATTGATATATGGATAGTTGGTTCCATCAAATAAAATATTGTAATAATCATCCGATCTAATATTCAGCTCGCTAATATGCCCTCCACTTGATAAAATTTTAGAGGGATAACCGAACAACCAAATCAAATAATCAATCTCATGACTTAAATCCCTAATGGCTCCCCCACCTCTTTCAATGTCTGCAGAATAACTGTTTCTATAGTCAGTTCCTGGTCTCCACAGTGGAAGATACTGACCAACATATGCGTTAGCGGCTAAAATTTTTTGAGGAGTTTCGGTCAAGTTTTGTTTTAACAAGCTTAAAGCAGGATGCCTTCTCAAATTATATGTAACATACACCAGTTTTAAATTTTCAAAATTTTGCTGGATTTCTCCATGAAATAAAGGTTTTTCTACAAGAACACATCCCTGATATTTCCGAGCATTTAGTTGCATCAAAATATTAATATGTTCACTTGTTTCAGTACAAATCCAAACTATATTTGGAGAATATTTTTTCAACAAATCGTCTATATTCCTGAAAAATATTTTTTTCATTGTATCAAAATGTCTTGAAACGACATAGACAGTCGCTCCTTTACTTTTTAGTAAATCAAAATGTCGCTTTCCAATGGATCCAAAACCAATTATCGCTATTTCCATCTATATGCCTAATTAAATTTTCTAAATACAGGCTTAATTATTTTACCATTAAGGTATTTTTCAAAAGAAGTCTCTAAAGCCATTTTATAGACCTTGAGTGTCTCATCCAAAGCCCTACGAGTTAACTCTAATTCTTTTTCTCCATGTCGATAACTTAGAGCTATCCAAGGCATCAATACACCATTTTTTATCATTTCTTGTGAAAACAATGTCCGAAAAGCTAAAGAATTTTTCTCATTTTTGTCATAAGTTAAATATGCTGGGGAACAAGATGGACCAATTATTTTAAAATATTTCTCTAATTCATATTTTTTAGTTAATTCACTTACAATCAATTTCAGTTTATCGCCATAACTCCACAAATGACTAACTACATCGTATTTCCGATGATATTCGATAGTCTTAATAAAAGCCCCCAAACCATTCATCTCTGCTCCATGTGTTGTAGAAAGTAAAAAAACACGTTCAGCTCCTTCTCTATCTATTGATCCAAGTTGCATAATCTCTCGTTTACCGGCAACTGCAGCTACAGAGAAACCATTGGCCATAGACTTTCCAAATGTGCAAAGATCTGCCTCAACATTGTAAAAATGTTGAGCACCTTTCAGGTGCCATCGAAAACCAGTAATCATTTCATCAAGAATAAAAACCGCACCACTTTTGTTACATAATTCTCTCAATTTATGCAGAAATTCGTTTTGAGGTTCTTCCGTAGTCGCTGGCTCCAAAACTACACATGCAATCTGATTATGATGTTTTGAAAATAATTCTTCTGCGGATTTAATATCATTAAAATTAAAATATTTTGTTTGCTCAATTATATTTTGTGGAATTCCTTTTGTAATTTCCGTTGAGCCTATAAACCAATCATCGTACGAAAAAAAAGGATGTTGTGCACATCTTGCTACCAAATCTTTACCTGTATAAGCACGGGCTAATTTTACTGCTGCAGAAACTGCGGTTGAACCATTCTTTGTAAATTTAACCATATCAACAGAATCAATTAACGAACAAAAAAGTTCGGCAGCCTCTAATTCAACCAACGAAGCCCTTGTCAAATTATTCCCATACTTTATTTGAGTTATTGCGGCATTATCAATTTCATCTTCTGAATATCCGATACTAACAGCCCTAAGTGCCATTCCATAATCTAAAAACTTATCTTCTTCGGGAGTATAAACGTATGCTCCTTTCCCTCTTTTGAATATTGATGGTGCATTACTAGGATATTGATCATCTCCTCTACTATAAGTGTGGGCACCACCGGGAATTACTTTATTCAATCGCTTGCTATAATTATCTTCCATATTATTTAGCCCTCTCAATCGCTTCTAATTGGCATAAAATTTCGTAATCTTTTTTAAGATTATTCGGGTAAAATTGCAAATCACCTTGTCGAACAGCATTAATAAAACATTGCATTTCTTCAATATACGGATTTTCTGGATTTATATAACCCGATTCAACTGTTCCTTTTGCTAATTCTATAACTTTCCATTCTTTTGATTTATCGTTAACATATTTTACAATATTTTCATCACCATCAAAAATAATTTGCCCACCATCTCCTAAAACTCGTAAATATCTTGTTGCCCTATTTTTTGAAATTACTTCTACTGTGATGTTCGCAATCACTCCATTATAATCAAGTAAGGCAGTATAAAAATCATCTATATCTGCATCCACAATACCTGTATTCAAGTAATAACTATTGATCACCCTCGGTTGTCCAAAAATATCATTTAGCCACGTTAATTCAAATGGAACGATCTCTCTGGCTGCGCCTGTATCTCGCTTAGATACATAAAAATCATGTATACTTTCCCATGGGTGCCAATCGGGTAAATATTGTCCTGTGTGATAGTTAAACGTAGCAACTTTCCCAATCGCTCCACACTGAATTAATTCTTTGACTTTTTTAGGCCCATCAAAAAAACACATAGTGCAGGAAGGCGCAAATATAAGATTTGTTTTTTTTGATAGATTATAAAGTTCAAAAATCTTCTCTTTTTCGACCACCGAAGCTTCAATAAATGCGCTTATATTCATGCTGTGAGCAATGTACGCATACTTCATATGCGATTCAGGAGATGTGGAGATAACAAAAAAATCAAAATGATGTCTTTTAACTAAATCATCAAAATCATCTGAAACTTCTATTGAATATTTATCCTTGGCTTCTTTTAATCTGTCACTTCTTTTATCAAATCCCAAAACTTCTATATCTCCGATGTGAATCAAATTTCGTATTCTGCGTTTTCCCATAGATCCTAAGCCAATAACTAAACCCTTCATTTACATTCCTCGCTGATAAGTAATAATAGGCTCAATCGATATTAAGTCGTATATGTCATCAATTTCAAAACATTGATATCTCTTTATGACATATGGAACTATCCGTTCAGGATAAAAAGTTCTTTTTTCTCGCAACGTTAACACTTTAACCATGTATCCCACGCCATACGGGAAATAAACTTGTTTCAAAACCTGTCTCCGTGCTTCGAAACTTCCATCTTTGTAAGGCAAAACTTTTTCCCCATCTATTACCTTCATCAAGTCGGGATGCTCATGAACAGGTCCAAGCGAAACTAATCCATCACACTCCTCTTCGTGTAAAATCATTTTTTCTATCATTTTGTCAATATCATCATCTTCTCTAAGGGGAGAAGTTGGTTCTAGGAGTAGTAAGTAATCAAACACCTGCTTATTATATTCCTGAAGATATTCAATCGCATGTAAAGCAACATCAACACTTGTTGCCGAATCTGACGCCAAATAATCTGGTCTCATAAAAGGAACAAGTGCACCAAATTCTCGAGAAATTCTGGCTATTTCATCATCATCTGTGGAAACCAAAAAATAATCTAAATATTTCGACTTTTGTGCTTGCTCGATTGTCCATCCAATTAAAGGTTTTTGATTTAAAGGTAGAACATTTTTTCTCTTAAGCCCTTTGCTCCCCCCCCTGGCTGGAATCAATGCTGCAATTCTTCTATTTTGATACATATCTAATCCGCAATTATTCAAAATATAACAATTAATAATAATTTTTGAAAATCATGGGATAATAACTCACCCGGATTAAAATATGTAGTTATTTATTTACATTCGTGATTGTTTATCGGATTATCTCAACTGTGCGTAAAATAATTTTTATACCAACGACATTTTATCTCTCTGACTCTTATTTTATTCTTCTTGCTAGCCAACTAAATAAAGACTATGAGTGTTACTATGTGGATCCATGCGAAATAACATACCAACAAATTAACATTGAAAACTCACAAAAATTAGAAGCTTTGCGTAAAAACTTTAAATCAATTATTAGACTGAATCCATATCCTGCTACACCTCCACACAATCTCTTCCAAAAATGTATGAATTTTCATAAACATTTTAAACAATTAGGGCAGGTTTTAAATAATATAAATCCAAGTTTAATTATTATGACCTCCGACGGCACTCTCACTGCCAGATATTTGAAAAAATTTAAACCTAACTGTCCCATCATTATCCTGCAAACTGCATTTATTAATTTCTCAATCAAAAATAAAAACAAAACAAGGTCTTTTCTAAAGTCATCAATACTAAAAATAATTAACCCCTTTACATACCCTTACACCTCTATAAATCAACTGTTTGGATTAACACTAACAAATTGTCACTTGTTCCTGTGGGGCGAATCTTCTGCAACACCATATCTGAATAAAAAAAATACTAAATTAATTCACATAACTGGAAATCCATTAATGCTCCCCCCCCCCAGTAGTCCCACGAACTGGATAGAAAAAAAAATCCTTTGTCTAGTTGGACATGAAACTTCAAAAGATAAGCAGATTGAACACTATCTCGAGTTCAAAAAAATTATTGACACATTTCCTAATTACCACTTCATTGTAAGAAATCATCCTGCTTACAAAGACGATATCAATTTTCCTATAATATTTTCTGGTAATATCAAAATAATCATAGACGATCACCGCCAAAGCGTAAGTGATTTGATCCAACAAGTCGACCTTGTCATAACAAGCTTCTCCTGTTCCTCCATTGAAGCTTTATTTTTTAATAAACAAGTCCTACATTTAAGAAAACAAATCGATGAATCATTGCAATATTGGTTTGAGACAGCTCCAATCCCTTATTTTGCCAATAGTTTTGATTTAATTAAGCACTTAAATAATCAAAATTTCGATTTAAAAACAAAAGATGTAGAAGGTGCTATACAAAAATATATAAAGTGGATTTGGGAGAAAACTGGCCCCAACTCACTGCAATCAACCGTTGACGCCATAAACAATATAATCAACTAAAATATCTGATGATACTCAGTTTGTGCCCGCTCAAAGTCCTGAATTTTCCCTATATCCAACCAATATTCATGAATTGGAAAAACAGTAATCACTTCTCCATTTTCAATAGCTGTATTGAATAGTTGGGTCATATCCAAATACTCATTGGATAAAATATATTTTAATATTTTAGGTGACAACATATAAATCCCTGCATTAACCAAAAACTTATGTAAAGGTTTCTCACAGATTTTATGAATCATGTTCTGAACTATTTCAATAACACCATATGGTACTTGAAAATCAAATTCCTTAACACACATCGTTGCACAAGAATTATTTTCGTTATGATCCTTTATTAAACTTGTAAAATCAACCTTAGTTAATATATCTCCATTTATAACAATAAATGGAATGTCATTATTTTCATAATCCAAAAGTTTCAAGGCGCCAGCTGTACCAAGTCTCTTATCCTCTTCCAGATAGTTAATTCGCACTCCCCATTTTTCCCCATTTTGAAAAAAATTTTTAATCATTTCTGATTTGTAATTAACGGAAAGATAAAAATTATGAAATCCTTGTTCAATACAGCTTTGCAAAATTGTTTCAAGAATTGGTTTTCCACCTACTTTAAGCAGGGGCTTGGGAACTTCTTCAGTAAGCTCTCCAAGTCGTGACCCTAATCCACCAGCCATAATTATAATAGGATTAGGTTTACTAGTGGAGTTAATAAATAATTCAAACCTATAAAGATCAATTACTCGCCCATCCCTATCAACTACAGGGATGCGAGTAATGACCTTTTCTCGAAATAATTCTAAAACTTTTTCTCTTGAATCTTCTCGTGTCACTACCACGGGGGTTGGATTCATTATTTCTCTAACCGATCCACTGAAATCTTGTCCATTCAGAATAGCTCTTCGAATATCTCCATCAGAAACCACACCGACCAGC
>Ga0208957_1001407_pt1 | contig 12536 bp, 14 predicted proteins | sample RifOxyA1_FD_184029 | JGI IMG/M metagenome (GOLD analysis project Ga0208957, IMG submission 184029) | Groundwater microbial communities from Rifle, Colorado - Rifle Oxygen_injection A1 (SPAdes) | ecosystem: Environmental > Aquatic > Deep subsurface > Groundwater | place: Rifle, Colorado, United... | reverse complement strand
AATTGTACGAAACTAAAAACGAAGTCTTCAGGCCTCAAGTGCCTACAAGAAGCATTAAGTACAATTTATTTTTTTATCAAAAATCGCTACTAATAGACATTCCTTTTTGCGGTAAATTTTTTAGCAAGTGGTGGTGATATGAAAAAGCTACAGTATATTTTAGGACATGGACAACTTTTTGATACCAAAAGACTTTATGGGGAGGCATCCAAGGAAGTAATTTCAAAATCCATTACTAATCCATTTGAGTGATGATTAAAAAATAAGGGAAGTTTTTGACTTCCCATATTTTTTACTCTCAATTATGAATCTAATTGCACAAATCTTCCAGTATAAGCGTCAATTGTCGAGTTAGACCCGGAAGCACTTTTAGGCCCAATTTTGGAAATTTTTGAAAAGTTTTGGCCAATTTTTGGCCACCAAATTTTGATCGACAGTGGTTAGTATTCAAGAAACATTAAGTATAATTTTTTTTTATTTACAATCGCTACTAGTAGACTTTCCTTCCTTTTCAAGATCGCCCAGATTATTTAATTTTACTGTAAAATTATTAACTTTTTTCATATAAGTAATTAATTGTTTATGAGGTGCCCTAAAAAAATAATAACCCCAGGTAGCAAAAAACAATATCCAAGTAATTATAACAATAACTACCGATTCAAAAGTAAAACTGTCTATATTTGTATCCACTAAAGCTGTAGATACAAGCAAAAGATATGTTCCAATTATGATTGCGGATATAATCATTCTTTTCCTTCTAAAATCTGCCAAACTTTTTTTTTCAAGAATTTTATTGATTTTACCTTCCAATTGGAGCATTTTTAGATACTTTTCTGTAGCAACTCTAAGATATTCATCTATTTCTTTAATTTCTAGCCCGTGTAATATTTCCATTAATTGAAACGAGTGTTTTGTATAATCATGATTCATGTTTAAATTCCTTGGCAAAACTCATCTTCGCCTAAAAAAGCCATCAGAGATTTAGCACCATATCCCATTGAATAATTCAAATCTTTATTAACAGCTTTTTTCCATTCATTCCTTTTATGCTCGGCCCAAATACGCCCCTTTACTGAGCAATAATTTGTATTAAATGCATAATTTGAAGCTCCAGCTCCTGCATCACGTCCGTAGCCGGTACCAATTTGAACTAACGTAATTCCACCTCCAATTACAAATCTTGTACCTGCGGCTCCTAAGTAATAACCAGATTTTACACCATTATTAAAGGCGAATGAAAAATTACACATAAAACTTGCAAAACTATATCCATATGGGTCTATATAGTTAAGTGGGGCACTGTGAGCATAACGATAAAAATTCATATCACCCGAACCAAACCCAATCGGATCTTCGCTCAAAAACCGTCCTGTCTCAGGTGAGTAATAGCGTGCGCGATAATCATACAATCCTGTCTCCTGCTCCCATATTCTGCCTGTGTAGGCATATGGATTTTCAATAAACACCTGACTATCGTTTGGATTATCCTTTTCAAGTCTGGTGGTTCCATACACGCCGTAACTATATCTTTGCACTACTTTTCCTTGCGTATTTACAAGTTCTCTTATTGATCCAAGATTATCTCTAGTATAATAGAATATTTCATTATCTTCAAAGCTTGAATTTTTATTAATATCTCTAAGCATTGCCAGCGGACGATCAATTCCAGGGCCGTGCAAATAAGCTGCTATCAATTGATCGTTTTCGTCAAACTCTAGTAAAATATCTTCATTGTCATAAAAATATTTTCGAGCATAGCTTGCTTTTGCTTTAAGGTGATCTGTCACCGATCTCTCAATCCTTCGACCTGTTCCATCTATTTTATAATCGATAGTCTTTGAGAGTTCCGTCAGGTTCTTTTTCATTTGTACTTGAATCAATTGATTTTCAATGTCCCAATAAAACTCAAATACTTCGTTGGTTTTTTTATTTTTCTTGGTGGCAACATTACCGTTGCCCGTATAAGTAAATTCAAAATCATTATTGGATAACAATTGGTTTAAGTTATTATAAACCTCTCCACTACCAGTTCGGTTACCCACCTCATCATAAGAAAAGCCATTTTCCCTTGAGCTACTTATTACTCTATCAAGAGAGTCATACCCAAAACTTTCGGTGAAAATGCCTGGAGGATTATTTCTTCCTCCTAGGATAATATCCCTGCTTAAGATATTTCCGACAGGTGAATAGGCATAATTTTGCCCAGAGATGACTTTTGCATTATAGCTATGATTTATTGAAGTGATTCTGGATAAATCATCAAACGCATAGCTGGAAATAAGTTCATTGTTTAACCTCTCTGCACTCATTCTTCCCTCAATGGCCATTTTCTCCTAATTTTGGAACATTTTCTCTATTAATGAAATATTTTAAGTAACAAATCAGTAACATCCAGCTTGAATTTTCATTAACAATATCTTCAAAAACAACATTAATTTTTCATTTATTTCTATCAATTTATTGGATAATAAATTTTAGTGTTTTGTCGAGTTAAGAATTCTTAAACTGACAAGCTATTCTTTTTACATTCTAATTTTCAATGTGGACCGTTAACAAAAAGCAGTGGTACCAGCCACGAGAGTCGACTAACCTCGGGGGAATCGAGAAAATGGATTTATCGTATCAGCAAACATGTAACGAGAACTAGGATGCAAGGAAACCCAGAACTGCCCTAGCGGGAGGCCACAACGGCAAGATTGGAACTTGTCACGATAGAATTGTACGAAACTAAAAACGAAGTCTTCAGGCCTCAAGTGCCTACAAGAAGCATTAAGTACAATTTATTTTTTTATCAGAATTGCTACTAATAGACTTCCTCTTATTTTTTTATCAAAAATCTCTACTAATAGACATTCCTTTAATAAGAGAAATATCTGTTCGCTATAAACGATACAAAAACAATAGAAATAAAAAATATCACACCATAAATTATTCCTAAAAGCTTTATTCGTTTATATCTTTTTATTGTTTCTACATCTATTATAGTTTCTCGAAAAAGTTTATTATTTTTTTGCGTATTTTTAGAAGAATAGTTCTCTTTTAAAGTTATAGAAAATAAATCATCCATTTCATGTTTAGTTGCAAATAATTTCACACCCGAAATAAAAATTATCGATATTAATATAATCAAGAATACAAAAAATAACATTTCAACCTCAATTTAATACTTTTTACAAATTTAGCAATTAGGATCAAGTTCATACCACGGAACATTATGATCTGTTGAACTCTTGCAATTTCCAACACTGCTATTATTATTCCCCTTACCATTGTTTTTTCCCGATTGAATTATTCCTTGATAACCTGTTGACATATACTCTGAACCAGCGGTCATTGCTGGAAGTGTAAACTCATTTGTAAACCATGCCGTAGCTAACGATGCAGAAATTCCCCACAATGCGTTTGCTGTTACTGATTTTAATGCAATAAATCCTATCAATTTCGATGCTCCTGCAGCAAAACCAATTGCACCAACAGGTCCTGTAGTAACAAGCACCACTCCTCCAACTATCATTGCTCCATAACCAATATTTTTCAAAGTACTTATACATATTTTACCACTTGGATCAATGTACAAGACTGGATTGTTAAAAACATAAACATATTGATTAATTTGACCACCAGCAAAACCAATCGGATCTTCGCTCAAAAACCGTCCTGTCTCAGGTGAGTAATGTCTGATCATAAAGTTTGAAGCGTAGGCAACACTCATCTTAAACTACCAATAATAAAATGTTTTCTATGTTTTACTTGCTTCATAACGGCCTACATATATTTTGTATATTATTGCATTTTTTAAAACTTTTGGCCAAATTCTGGCCATTTTTATACAGCATCTAAATATTCAGCTTCGATAGCTGTTTTTAACTTTACACCAAGGGCATCTAGCACTTTTTGAATTTTTTCAATCGAAGTACCGTGATACTCATTTCGTTCATCCCGTGACACTTGAGCTTCCAAAACTCCCAGCTTCTCTGCCAAATCTTTTTGTTTCATTCCCTTGAAAATTCGAAGCGCCACTAAAACGTGACCAATTCCATTTAAATTCTCAAGTATCTCGAATTGACCTCTTTTTAATTTTTCATATTCTTCAACTTCTTCACGCAATTGAAGTGCAAATGAAGCCAGAGGGTCAATTGCAAGTTTTATCTGCTCTTTTGTCATCTTAGCATTTTTCATTTTTTTCTTATGATCTTCAAGGGCATTAAACTCTTGTTCTAATCTTTTCTTTGCTTCAATATATTCTTTCTCAGTTTTAATCATATGCCCTCCTCAAGGTATAACCTTGATAATACCTTTTGGTTTAAACCCATTTCTAGATTGCCTAAATGCAGATGGAAACGTTTGATCATTTCCATATTGATCTTTTATTCCTGTTCCCTGATTAAGATGTGGAAAAAATTCAACCCTATAAAAAAGCCACATCGGTAATTGTTTCTTTGCATAACCTCTATAAGTTTTACGTGAGCGTGGGTCCCAAGTCCAAATTTTATGAGGATCAAGATTATTCAAAGCAGAAACAATTTGTTGAAATTTAATCATGTCTGCCTGCTTCAACATTGAGAGATGAGGATCAAAATACCCATCAATATCATTCGGATAATCTTTATCTTCGACAAAAGAACCATCTAAAAAAATATCGCAAACTCCTACTTGCCAAAGTTGTTTTATAAGTATTTCGGCCCTATTAACAAGTTCAGCTCTCCATAAACTATCCCAAGTTGATGATGCCCCATCTCCTTGAACAAGAATACTCTCCCTTATATCAGCAAGGCTCGCATCATATGTTCCCGGCGCTAATAGCCCATCTGAATTAAACTTATTTGGAATTGCCATAATTTCCCCAATTCTCTTAATGTTATTTTAACATATTTGTTAAGTTTTCAAAAGTGTTAATTATTAAACAGCTTATCTGGTTGATTTTACATGACAAAATGAACAGGATTTTTGGCCAAATTCCGGCCATTTTTTTATATTTCTCTTTTTACAGATTCCAGTATATTTGAAAACTTCACTAAACCTGCATTTCGTAAAGTATTAATAAATTCGTCTTGAGTTTTTGATGGATTTTTTAACCTGGCCCTTTGCTTTCCAACTCCTTCAATTACCATCATATCAAATTGCTCATATAAACTTACTAAAAAATTATCAGGTGTTAGCGCCATAATATTATATCTACTCAGTTCTTTTTTGGGAAAATCTTTTAAATTATTCGTGATTATAAAATTCGCACCAACAGTAATGGCCAAAGCTAAAACATGACAGTCATTTGCATCCGGTAGTTTTATTTGTTCGATCACATGATGAAAATCATTAAAACATGATCCGTGAAAACATTTGTCCATTATTTCAGAAGTTTTATTTAAAATATCTTGAGTTAAGTCAGGTCTACTTTTCAAAAGATTGCGCTGCCATTCATTATGAATCATTTGAGACCAGTGAGGTATAAAACAACCTTCACTCGCAATCGAAAGTAAGGTATCGCGTATCGAAGCAGGAAAAATTACACAAGCATCTAAAACAGCTTTCTTCACAAAAATCACCAACCCATATTGTTTTTTTGTGATTGCTTGGTTAATTCATCAAGCCCGTTACGAGATGATTCCCGTTTTATTTTATATAATATTAAATCTTTAAAATAAACTCTGCGATGTTTTCCATCTTTATAACTAGGAATAATTCCTGAATCTAAAATTTTATTGAGATACGGCCTTGAAACGTTTAAAAAATCAGCGGCCTCTTGGGAACTCATCACACTCTCTGATGATGCAATTGCAATCTTATCTCCATCCGCCAGGGCCGTTAAAATTGCAAGCAAGGCTTCTTTTAAATTTGCCGACTTGGTTAGTTCCATTAATAAAGTGTTGATTACCTCTTCACTTCCTTCAGCTATGGCAAGACCAGCTTTTTTAGATATTTCTACATCCTGTTCATTGGGTTCAATTAAATGATATTTTAAAGCAGTACTCATCCCCACCTCCTAGCTTAATCTATTATACCATCCATTAGAAATATTCGCAACATAAGAATTATACGAAATTTAATTGATCGTATCTTATTGTATTTATTACAAATATTTACACACTAAACACGGCCCTCCCCAAAACGGCCATATTGCCCTTATCATGGCCGTATCTTCACGGAGGTTTTATGAAAGCAATTTTTGAAATTATTCTTGCCATTATATTTGTCATCAGCGCAGAAAATGTTAGCACAATTATTTACAAAAAAGTTAAAGTTGAATCACTCACCAAAATTCAAAACGGATTACCGTCTCTTTCTATTTTTACCCAAAAATTAACTCGATAATAGTAGCGCTACTATTTGCGCTACTATTAATTCTCAGACCAATGCCGCCTATAAAAATAGGTTTTAAAATTATTTTCTCAATAATTTCAACCTCATCGTTGATAAAATGTTCAACTGATGAGTTATATCTCCACTTGGCATAAAGGTTGCTCTAAGACTTGCAACGACCAAACATAATGCAGCCAAAGGAGGTATTGCAATGACCAATCACAAATCACATTCTTCTGATCAATGGGATCGAATTGCCGAAGGTGTTTTTAATGGCACTTATCATTTAATCAAGATTTTCTATGCAGGTATTGGTGAGTTTTTTCGTTTTATTCAGACAAAATATTTTGAGTTTATTTTTGTCACAGTACCAACCTGTACACTATTAACATTTACCCAGTGGGATTTAAAACTCATCTTTAATTTTTTCCCAAACCGATTTGGACTAGGAATTATTCATCTCATCCGGGGAGAATCAAACCCAACCCATTTTTTACATCTGTTTGTAACGGAAGTTGCCATTTTATGTTTTATCCTCGGACTAAAAGTCATGAGAAATAAAAACAAATGGAATAACTTCTTTGAAACGATCTCTCTTAAAAACGGATTAGGTGGTTACCCAACTTTATTGAAAACCAGCTCACTCAATGAGTTTCAAAAATGTTTTATCTTTGAAAGTAACGGAATTGGATTGGAACGATTTCAAACTAAAAAATCTTCGCTTGAATCCATGATCAAACTGGAAATTGAAACCATTACGCATGGATCTGACCCCGGCATCATAAAAATTATTACTAACAGTAAAAAATTGCCATTTTTTTTGAATTTTGAAAATGCCAAGGAACAACTTGATTTATCCCAAGGGGAATTTATTTTAGGTGATAGCAAGCAGGGTTTAAAGAAAGCAAATCTTACTAAACTTCCCCATCTTTTGATAGCTGGAACTACCGGCGGAGGCAAAAGCGTTTTTTTTAAACAAACCCTCCTTGGACTTTTAACCTCTTCTAAAAACCTTGAAATGCATCTGATCGATTTAAAAGGCGGATTGGAGTTTACTGATTTTAAAAATTTCCCAAATGTTTCCATTGTCAAATCAATCACTCATGCGGCCAATTTACTGCAAAAGATTGAATCGGAAATGATGAAGCGTTTTGACTATTTGGAAAAAACTCATCGTAAAGAGATCGTTCCTGAACGTGATCAAATGTCCCGTATCATTATCGCTGTGGATGAAGCGAGTGTTCTTTATGCCAACATGGATAAGTACTCCGATGATTATGAAGACTCCATTGTAGCTCGAAATCTTACCGATAAAATCGCCAAGCTAGGCCGGGCAGCGGCCATTCATTTAATTTTGGCAACCCAAAAGGTCAGCAAAGAAACCATCAGCACCTCCATTCAGGAAAATATTTCAGCGAGGATGTGTTTTCAGATGAATACCCTGCCCGGTTCTTTGGCCTTACTTGGTGACAAACGGGCCATTGATCTTCCGGCCATTGCTGGACGAGGAATATGGAGTCATGGCCATGATTCATTTGAAGTTCAAGTTCCGTTTGTGGATGAACGAACCATCAGATCGTTCATCACTTCTGCCAAACTTGAACCGGTAAAAGTACAAAATCAACCATCCAATAAGTCAAAGCTTCAAGATATCCTAAGCATTGGTGAACAACATGAATAAAAAAAGACCAGTGAGGATTGTCATGCGGGATATTGATTTAAAACTTTTTTACTATCTTTACGCCTATAAAGTGGCCACGGCTGAGCGAATTGTCAGGGATATTTATCAAAATATCTCCCATCAAGCACTTTATAAAAGATTAAACAAGTTTATTCATCATGGATATTTACAGGCCAGTTATGTCAAAGAGATTCGAGGCAAATTGATTTATAGTTTAACAGCTAAAGCATTTCAAGAATATGTTTCTGACAACGATAAAACACGCTGTCAGTTAAAAAGTGAAAACATCTGGCATGACCTGGCATTACTTGATTTAGGAGAAATTTTCAAAACGCTACCCAGTCTTCAATTATACGTTACCGAAAATATTCTCAGATCAAGTGCTGAACTTCCAGAATTTGAAAATCTCAAAACGATCCAGCGTCTTCACCCTGATGCACTTTTGAAGATAAAACTGCACGGCAAAGAATTCATTTTTGCCATAGAGTATGAGCGAAGTTTAAAGTTTCATAAAAGATATCGCCCATTTTTTGAAAAGTATCATACCACTGGTGATGTTGATGCGGTTCTTTTAATAACCAAGGATGAATATCTGGCCAATCGTTTGGTGGATAAAGAGCGCCTGCTTTTTGGCAATAGCGATTCAAAGATTTTCTATTCTACATTTGAAAATGTTCAAAGTGCCAAGTCAAAGTTGACGTTCACTAACAGGAAAATGGAAAAGTTGATTATCCCTAAGCTGGTTGCAAGTGAAGGCATGCCTGCAACTGCTACACTTTCACAAAGTGTCCATAATGATTGAGTTTTATACTTTTAGAAAGAGAGGACTGAATAGACATATCATCAAAATCAAAAATAAGGAGAAAATATCATGACTGTATATAAAAAAAGGAATGGGTGCTTATAACCAAAGCACATGGGAAGGAAAATTATAATAAGAATCATTGCTACCAATATGACATTAGAATTAACAACTTTGAACAAGACCTCAAGGAGGCAGGACTTACTCAAAGCGCAGTCGATACTCTGAAGGTATCAGACTTTGAATTTAAATATCTTGATAAATCAGATGTAAATACATGTTCAATCATCAAGGCATTTATCATTCGTCATGAATGGCTTGGTAAAATGCCTCATCGTCCAACTCATAGATTTATAGCAACCTACCAAGGAATAATTGCAGGGGTCATCATTATGGCCACGCCGAATGCTTTTTCAAATCTCCTTGGAAAAGAAAACCGGGATAAGGAAAAGCTGATTAGTCGGGGTGCCTGTATATCTTGGAGTCCCAAGAATTTGGGTTCGGCCTTGGTGATGTTTTCAATTCGCTGGATGGTAAAAAATACACCGTATCGATTTTTTACGGCCTATTCCGACACTAAGGCCAGAGAACTGGGAACTATTTATCAGGCCTGCAACTTTACCTATCTCGGACAAAGTTCAGGAGCACGCTTTGAATATTTTGATCCCCGCAATCCTGACAAAGGTTGGTTTTGTGATCGACTTTTTAGAAAAACCACCAGCTACAAACTTTATGCTCAAGAACTTGGGATTGATTGGGATAAAACTTGGAGCTATCGAGATAAAATCCTATGGACAAAAATCCCCGCTGAAATCAAAGCAGCTTTAATTCAAGCATCCAAAGCTCATCAGGCAAGATGTCATCGTCGAGGTCTTGCACCTAAACATAAGTATCTCTATGTCTTGGGAGCAAGTAAGAGAGAAACCAAAGAATTAAAACATAAGTTTAATGGGCTTAATCCAAACCTGGTTAATCTTGACTACCCCAAGAGTCGGGTATCAAAAATTGAGGAATTTTTAAAACGGCCATTGACGAAACGGCCGTCTCCATGTTGGCCATCATCTATGGATCAAATTCCATCAAAGAAACTGTATTCAATCAAGGAGGTCTCCATTATGTACGGAATTAGTCAGTGGTTAATTTATCACCACATTAAATCAGACCCGACATTTCCATGTGTTAATGTTGGAATCAAAAAACGTTTTTTAATTCAACTCGAACGCTTTGATAAATGGCTAAGCATCAGAAGTCAGATGCAAACTAACAAAGGACATAACCTTCCAAGCGTAAGTGAACTACTGGAGGTGATGGCATGAACACTCAACAATTTGAAGTTAAAATTCACCAAATGGGATCAGGACATATTCAGGCCAAATTTTTTGATCCCAAAACCGGAAAAAGAAAACGCAAAAGATTTACCACTCTAAAAGATGCCAAGGATTTTAAAAAAAGTACTGAAAGTCGGGTTAACTCCAAGGGTGTTAATACCTTTAATGATCTAAGACTTGCTCAAGCAATGATGACTTATCTTGAGGCCTTCCCGGCATCCAATGTGAGAAGTCGAAAGAATCACTTTAAATCATTTATTGATCACTTCGGGATTTATCGAGTTAATGAAATAACCATTAATGATCTTAAGGAGTGGTTTCAGATGAGGAAAAGCGCAGATAATCTGAGCGAGCTAACGGTTAATGCCATCAGAAGTCAGTTTTACTATTTTTTTGAATACCTTGTGAATGAAAATTACCTGACTTTAAATCCCCTCAATAAAATAAAATTCAAGCGCTATGATATTCCCAGACGCAAACGGGTGGTCATGTCAGTGGATGAGGTTTTAAAGGTCTTGGAAACCGCCAAAGTGTTTTCGCCTGATCTTTTATATCCTTATCTGGCAGTAGCAGCGCACACAGGTGCCAGACGTAGCGAAATAGTCAAACTTAATCGAAGTGATATAGATTTTGAAACCGGACTTATTCATTTTAGAGAAACTAAAAATTCCCATGAACGTTTTGTGAGAATTTCTCCAGCACTGAAATTAATTTTGCAAGAACAGCTTTTAAAACATGATCAATTGCCACTGATTTTAAATGAAATGGGTGAACGTCTGGTTCGATCAAGTCTTACCAGACTTATCACCAAATTCAAGGCGTATTTTCCAAACGGAAAAGAGTGGGGATCACATGGGCTTCGCCATTCTTTTGCTTATAATTTTTTAAAGAAAGGCGGAAAGATGTATCAATTGCAAGCTCTGCTTGGCCATAGATCAATTAATGTCACAGTTGATCTGTATGGACAACTTAAGGCCCAAGACATTGAGTGCCCTTCGCCTTATGACCATGAACAACTAACAAAAGAGGTATAATATGGAAGATTTTCAAGTAAAAATTTATCCCATCAAAGATGGAACAACACTCACAAGTTTTACTCACCCACTTTCAAAAAAGAAAATAAGAAAGGCCTTTACCAATAGAGATTTGGCCAAAATTTACAAGGAGGAAATGGAACACAAATATAAACGCAAACACAAGGCCCATTACCGAGAACTCACGATTGAAGAGCTAATCATTATCTTTATTGATGAAAAACCGGGAAATGCCTATACCAAAATGAAAACCCATATCATTGATTTTGTAAATACCTTTGGTAAATACCACATTGATGAACTCACCAGTGATGCGTTTAAAGTCTGGCTGGATCAAGTTCAAAAAGAATATAAACTGAGGGATATCTCCATGCGAGGGCTTAAGTGTGAAATCGACACTTTTTTTGCCTACCTCGTGGAGAGGGATATAATTTCAGAGTCGCCACTTAGTAAGATTTATTATAAAAAATATGTACCAAGTATTAAATCCAGAAACATTCTAAGTTCTGATCAAATCGATGAACTTTTAAAAGCAGTCAAATCATTTTCTCCGGGATATCTTTATCCGATCATTAAAATGTTTGCTGAAACGGCAGCTAAAAATAAAGAGATTATTGATTTAAAATGGAGTGATCTTGATCTGGAGAGTGGGACAATCAAGTTTAACGAAAGTAAGGGAGGAAAAGAGAGAACTTTAAAAATTTCTGATGAATTGATAACACTTTTAAAAGAAAAAAATAAAAAGCAAGGTTCTCTTTTTTGGACATATCACAATGAGCCTTTCACTACCAATAAGTTGTTTCGCTTGATCACTGAATTCAAGGAGAAAAAACTTTTCAAGGGTGATTGGTGTCCACTTGATCTGAGGCACTCTTTCGCGGTAAATTTTTTAGCAAGTGGTGGTGATATGAAAGAGCTACAGTATATTTTAGGACATGGACAGCTTTTTGATACCAAAAGACTTTATGGAGAGGCATCCAAGGAAATAATTTCAAAATCCATTACCAATCCCTTTGAGTGATGATTAAAAGATAAGGGAAGTCGAAAGCTTTCCTTATTTTTTACTCCCAATTATGAATCTAATTGCATAAATCTCCCAATATAAGCGTCAATTGTCGAGTTAGACCCGGAGGCCTTTTTAGGCCCAATTTTGGAAATTTTTGAAAAGTTTTGGCCAATTTTTGGCCACTAAATCTATTCAATGTGCAGGCAGAATTGGAACTAACAGCATTCAACGCAGCAGTAGATCTTCTTTATTCGACAATCAATTTCCCTTCATCATATCTGGCAAAATGTTGTTTAATTTCATACTTAGTAGACAGTTTTGAAAAAACACAATCGTTATATTTACTTTCTCTTTTACAAACAAGCTTATGTTTTTCAACAATTTTTTT
>Ga0208957_1001403_pt1 | contig 12551 bp, 14 predicted proteins | sample RifOxyA1_FD_184029 | JGI IMG/M metagenome (GOLD analysis project Ga0208957, IMG submission 184029) | Groundwater microbial communities from Rifle, Colorado - Rifle Oxygen_injection A1 (SPAdes) | ecosystem: Environmental > Aquatic > Deep subsurface > Groundwater | place: Rifle, Colorado, United... | reverse complement strand
CCTTTCGGGTGGCGCATCCGCCGGGGCCACTGGCACGGCAGGCGCAGCCAGCATTGACGCGGGCGCGGCAACCGGCGGCACCGGGGCGGCTGTAAACGTGGGTGTGACCAACGCCAGCACGGTCAATATCGGCGGCGGGTCTACCACAATCAATATCAACGCCGCGCAGCTTACCGCCTCAGCGGCAGAACTGAACGCCCTGGACATCACCGCGGCAGGCACGGCACAGGCCAGCAAGGCGCTGGTGGTGGACGCCAATATTGACATTGGCACCCTGCGCAATGTCAGCATGACCGGCGTAATGACTGCGGCTGCAATCGCATCCGCTGACGCCAGTCTGGGCATTGATGGCAAGGCAGGCGTTACCGGCGGTGCGGGCGGCGCAGTGGCGACCGCAGGCGGCGCAGGTCACACGAATGGCGCAGGCGGCGCGGTCTCCGAGACCGGCGGCGCTGGTGCGGGTACTGGCGCGGGCGGCGAGGCAACCCTTTCGGGCGGTATGTCGGGCGATGGCGCAACCGGCAACGGCGGCGCGGCCAGCACACTTGGCGGCAACGCCAACTCGACCGATGGCACGGGCGGCGCTGCAACCCTCCGCGGCGGCGAAGGAACCGGCACGGGCACGGGCGGCCTGGCGACTATCGCAGGCGGCGCATCCGCTGGCGCAACCGGTGTGGCAGGCAGCGTGACAATTGACGCTGGCGCAGCTACCGGCGGCACGGGCGGCACCGTCACTATCGGCGGCACGAATGCAACCGCCGTGAGCGTCGGGCGCAGCGGGCAGACCGTAAACCTGAAGGGCACGGCCCTGACCGCTTCCGCCGATGAGATCAACAAGCTGAACGGCGCGCCAATCGGAACGCACACCTTTGTGATCGGCGCAGAGGGCGGTAATGTCATCAACGTGGGTATCCAACTCAATGACGGCGACGCCGCGGCCCTGGCCGTGCGCGGCGCTGTGCGGGCATACCTGAGCGATGACGCCGCGGGCGACTCGGTTGCTGCAACCGCCCCAAGCGGCGGCGTGGTGATCGGCACGGATGGCCTGGCTATCCCCGTCACCCCTGCCTTGACCAACGCCCTGTTGGTTGACGGCAACCTGGCAATCAGCGCCACGGCCGAAAAGTTCAAGACTACGCAAACGGCGGCCTTCCTGATTGGCGGCGTGAGCCATACCAAAGCGGCCACCGATAACCTGGTCTTCACGGCGGCCCACGTCATTACCGCCAGCAAGTTCGGCGTGATCTTGATCCAAATCAACGCCGCGGGCACAGTGAGTACGAAAGTACCGCTGGCAACCCAGGCGTATGACGACGCCCCCACCGCTCTGGCAGCCCTACCCGCGGTGGATGCCGGTAATGTCTCTCTCGGCTACATCGCCATTGAAAACAACGCGGGCGACTGGACGGCCAACACCGACGACCTGACGAACGCCAGCGACGTGACCACGGCAGCCTTCAACGACGCGACCGAGGGCACGATTGCCAGTCCGAAGATGTGGGAGCTGGTTAGCGAAAGTGACGGCGATATTGACATCAATATCACCGAAGCGGGTGTAGCAACCTGGTATCTTATCCTGGTCAACCCGAACGGTACGCTTGTGCCCAGCGACGCGATCACCTTCGCGTAAACCGGGCCGCGAGGTTCTGGCTCGCCCGCCTGGCTGGACGGACTGAGAACGCAACCAAACAGGCAAGGGCGAAACGGTAGGAAAGTTTCGCCCTTGCTTTTGAGAGGAAGGAAAATATGTTACTCGCAAAAGTACGAGAAGATTGCCGGCAAAAGACGATTGTTGCCTGCGCTGGCGTGCTTTTTTTCAAGGGCACGTGGTGCAATGTGCCCGCGGACCGCGAGGACGAAGCGCGGCGTAACCCGTTTCTGGAAGTTGACGCCCCGCCCCCGCTGGCAGAAGAGCCGCCCCCTGCCCCGGTGGTTTCAGATCCCGGCACGGGCGCAAACCCAACAGACGCCGCCCCAGCCGGGGAAGTTCCCCTGGAAGGGGAGCCGGAGCCTGAGCCAATTCAAGAGCGTAAGGCCCTGACCCGCGGGCGCAACCGAAAGGCAAAGGAGGCGTAACGATGTATGGCGAGTTTGTACGGCTGGTAGGGCCAATCAACAGCGGCGCGGCGGTGGGCGCAAACGGGGTGGCGACCGCCAACGCTTCCACCACGACCCGCATAATCGGGCGCGTGGCAGCGGTATACATCCTGTATAACGACAGCCCGCCTGCCGCCACGACTGACGTGGTAGTCAAGGCGCTGGGCACGTCACCCGAAGCGCCGACATACAACATCCTGACCCGCACCGACACGGCGACAAGCGGCTGGTTTTATCCGCGCGTCCAGGTGACGGATACGGCGGGCGCGGCCATTGCAGCCACTTACGACATGCTGCCCATCTATGACCTGGTAAACGTCAAGATCGACCAGGCCAACGCCGCCGATAACGTGGATGTCTGGCTTCTGCTGGTGAGCTAACCATGAGTTACGGCACAGCGGCAGGTGTGGGCGCGTTAGTCCCTCGGTACGCCAATAGTAGCGTAACCTTTGACGGCACGACGCGCCCCACCCTGACGACCGTTACGGCGCACCTGGCAAGCGTCAACTCTATGCTCGACGCGATGTTGGCGCGGGCCGGCTTCAGCGTGCCAATCAGCGATGCGGATGTCTTGCCCATGCTCGACCTGTTTGTCAACGAGGAAGTAGCTGCCCTGGCCGAAGGTATCAACGGCAGCGGACGCTTCGGGCCAACCGCCAAGAAGCCGGGCGGCAGCCGCTTCGCTATCATCATGACCGATATCCAGGACTTCATCAACGTCAACGCGGCGGGGATGTCCACGATGGGTGCAGCCCGTTCGGGGCAATCCGTGACGGCTGGCATGGCATATCGCGATACGGATGAGGCCGGGGATACTATCTACCCTCTGTTCGAGCGCAAAGCTTTCGGCGACGCGCCGTTCCGCAAGGATTGGGACTCCGATGACTGAAAGCAAGGCAATGTTTCGGTTGACCATTACGCCCCCCTTCCGGGCGATTACGGGGCGCTTTATCAAGGCCGAGGCGAGCCTGCTGGCGGATAAGCGCGATGCGATCCGCACGGACGCGGCGCGGATGCGTGACCTGGCGCAAGAGGAAGCCCCCCAAAAGACGGGCCGCTTTGTGCAAGGTATCCGCTACCAGACGTTTATCACCGGAGAAACGACAGGCTTCAAAATCACCACGCCCCAACCCATCGGGCGGTGGATACTGGAGGGCACGAAGGGTCATCCCATACCAAAGGCGCACAGGCCGCCGGGAAAGCCGCTCCACTTCTATTGGGCACGCGGTCCGCGTGGTGCGGGGATGTACTCGTTCTTTAACGTCTACCATCACGGCACGAAAGCCAACCGCTTCATGGGCCGCGCATACCGCCGCTGGCTGCCCGGCGCGCGGGGTGTCTTGTCAAAGATTGCCAGGGACTATACCCGCAATATTACCGGAGCATCACGATGAGCGTTCGCGAAGATGACATCCAGTCGGGCCTGGCCACGCTCTTTCGGGCGCTGAGCACGTATGAAACCGCCGATGTAACGATCAATGACTGGTCGGTGCTGGACGGCTACGGCGCGCCGTTCATCATCATTGAAACGGCCGATGAGTTTGAAAGCCGGGCGGACAGCCAGACACCCGTGACGGATTGGTCTATCATCGTTTGGTTGATTGTCAGCTTTTCGGATTGGGACACGTCGCTCAATGCCTTCCGCGATGCCCGGCAAGAGATCATTGACGTTTTGAATGACGGCAGCGCGGGCAGCGCGGGCGGGTTGGCTGGCGTGTATGTCTCGCGCATCCGGGGCAGTGAAAAACAATACATTTATCAGCGGTACGGGGATAGCGACATTGACCCCGAGGCCCTGCCGCAATACGTTTCACAGAGAATGGTAGTGGACGTTCAGGAGTTCTAACATGGCGACTGGAAAAAACAAATTACTCCGTTTCTGCCGCCTGTACCTGGGCGGCTATGACTTGAGCGGCGACTCGCGTACCTTTGGCAGCCTGATCAACGAGGAAGACGAAGCCGATATCACCGGGTGGAGCGACACGGTTGAGAATGTCCTGTCACAGGCGCGGCGAAAATACGGCGTGCTGGGCTATCAGGCCATGATAAACGACTCGGCGGGAGGGAGCCACCCTCGTCTGTACGCACCCCCCGCAACCCATGTGCTTACCCTGGCAATGGGCGGCGGCGCGGCCCCGGCAGCGGGCGACATGGCCTATATCCTGCCCTCCGTCCAGTTATCCGCGCCTATCAGCTTTGCGGGCGGTGTGGGCATGGTTACGAGCGACTTCCGCTACAGCGCCCAAAGTTACAGCGGCAACTTCCGCAACCCCTTTGGCGTGGTGCTCATGCCCCTGACGGCGCTTACCGCCACGACGAGCGGAACGGGAGTCGACCTGGGCACCAGCGCGGCGGGCTGGGCGGCAACTCTGCATATCACGGTCAGCAGCGGCGGGGCGTGGAGTTACATTATCCAATATAGCGCAACCGGCGCATTCGCCGGCGAGGAAACCACCGCGGGCACATTTAGCGCCGATGGCTCTGCCGTCACCGCCGAATTTTTGACCGATACCGATGACCTGGATGGATACGTCCGCTTGCGTGCGGTGCGCACAAGCGGGACGTGCACGATTTTCAGCGCCCTGGCGCGCAACTACAAGGCATAAGGCATAACTAGGAGGCTTCAAATGGCAACTGGCAAAAACAAACTTACTCGCGCCGTGGTGGTGCTTTGGGACAACTCCGCTACTGTTGCAAAAGATCTGAGCGCCGATCTTATCCCCGGCTCGCTCTCCGGCCCCGGCTTTACGGCTGGCGAGATCGATATGACCGGCGAGAGCGACACGGCGGAGAACTTCTTGGCAGACCGCAAGACGAACACCGTAACCGCCAAATTCCACGCCAACGATACGGCGACCACCGGCGCGAGCACCGTGCTAAACGACACGGTTGGGGTGGTGGGCACGCTGACCGTCCAGATCGGCGCGGCAGGCGTTGCGCCTACCACCGGCGACCTCGAATGGGAGGGTGAATACGTGCTGTTATCTGCCAACCTGAGCAATGAAGGCGGGCGGCTTATCCACAGCTGCACCTGGCGGCCTTCTGGCGCTACCCCGCCCGCGTGGGGCACTGTCTCCTAATGCGCAAGATTGACTGCCCCCTGGGTGGCTGGATCGGCCTGCCCGACGAATGGCAGGGCAAACACGCCCAACGCCGCGATGAGTCTGTCCAGGATACGATGGCAAAGAAACTGCCCGCGACCTGGGCAAGCTTCGCCGTGGCGATGGCTCTGCTCGATGACTGGGGCGACCTGCCCAACCTGGGCGGCAATCCCGCCGCATGGGACTTTCTACAGATCCGCTGGGCGCTTATGGCATGGGTATCATCTACCGTGATGACCGACCTTAACCAAGATTTGCGCGTGCCAAAAAACTCCTTGCCGCCGTCGCCCGATGGTTTGACGGTGACGGCGGCAGCGCCTGGCAGTTCGAAGAAACGCACGCCAAAACCGCAATAAGCGGCGCGGTTGGAGCGTGGAATGCGTGGCGGCGCTTTGGCACACTGCCCAGGCCGGGCGGGTGGGAAGATCAGCCACTCAAGGCGTGGGCACAAATCCAGGCGATAGATTTTGTCTACGCAACCTATCAGTACAAGGCGAGCAAAAACGCCGACTGGTCAAAGTTTGGCGAAACGCAACTGGCGCTCATGAGATGGCTGGACACGGATAATGGCTGAACAATTAACCGTAGAGATGATTGTAAAGGCTGTTGCAGAGGGCTTCGCTCAATTGACGAGCGAGGTCAATTCCGTTGGCCTGAGTGCGCAGGGGGCGGGTGATCAGGTACAAGAGAGCGGCGAGCGGGCAAGCGAATCAAGTTTAGGCTTCACCGAGATGGTATCGGCGCTCACCCTTGCGGGAACGGCATTTAATTTCATAAAGGACGCGGCTATTGGATCAATGAACGAGATAGCCGCCCTGTCTGACACGGTTGATAATCTCTCCCGCGCCTGGGGCGTCAGCGCAGAAGAGGCCAGCCGTGTCTACCAGATGGCCGATGATTTGCGCATCAGCCAGGGCAACTTAGAGACGGGGATGCGCAAGCTGCTCGACAACGGCATCCAACCATCTATCGCCAGCCTGAAAGACCTATCGAGTCAATACCTGGCAATGGAGGACCCCGTCCAGCGCGCCCAATTTGCGATGGATATGTTCGGCCTGCGCAGCGGGTTGGCATTCCAAAAGATTTTAGAGTTAGGCCCGCAAGTTATCGACACCATGAGCGCCGCTAACGAATCCCTGGTAATGGACGACGTGGCAATCGAAAAGATGAACGAATACCAGGCCGCCGTAGACGCCACGGAGGATTCAATACTCGCGCTCAAAATCGCATTTGCTACCAGCGATTTAGGGAAAGGCTTGACGTGGGTTGCCAACGCCGCGGCAGAACTTATCAACAAAATGGGGGCGCTCAATGCCGCCATATCTGCCTGGGGCGCGGCGGAACAAGCCGGAACCGTGACTCATGAGCAGTACGCAGAGGCAATGCGCAAATTTTCCGATGAGGGGTATGACGCAGAGACGGCAATGGCAGACCTGACCGCGATTACCTATGAATATACCCACGTAGAGGAAAACGTCGCTGCCGCAAATCGCGAGGCCGCCCAATCTACCGAAGACGCAACAGAAGCGACCACGAACTATTCTGACGCCGTGCGCGCCTATTCCGGCGAAGCGGAAACGGCGTATGCCAAGCAAGAGGCTTGGCGCCAATCCATCATGGACACAAGCGACACGTTATGGGAAGCCAAGACCCCGCTTGACGAGTTTCTTGACAGCATGGGCAGCGGGGTAGCATCACCCATCGCGTCCTTCATCGCTGACCTGCGCTTTTTCATGGCGGGCGGCGGCGAGATTGCAGCGGAGTTCGAGCGCGTCAAGGCGGCGCTGTCATCGGGCATGATCACCCCCGGCCAGGCGGCGACCATCCTGGGCGACCTGTACACCGAAACGCAAAGCGTCATGGTTGACGCGGGCCTGCAAACGCAGACAGAAGCCGCCGAGAACATATCCGAATCGCTCAACGTGCCCCTTGACGCCGCCTATACCCGACTGACAGAAATCGGCAGCGAGTTCGACGCTATCGCCGCGATAGAGGCCACTGCTACCCTTAACGTCATGACTAATATTTTGGGAGGCGAAAACGAGTTCGAGTTTTTGCGCCAATTGGCAAACACACGCTCCTTTACGATTGCCATAAATGTAGAGTCGGAAATATCAGGCGACACTTCTGGCGATAACGGATGGGGCGAAGAATCCGATGGTAGCGGAGAGGGCTTCTAATGTACTGGTATAAGCGCTTTGGCACTACCGACCTCCCCACCGACCGGCCCAATCAGGACTTGAGCACCGGCGATAGCTTCAATGTTGAGTTTGTGCCCATGGCTGGCGGCGGCCTGTTCGACACGCGCGGCAGCGACCTGACCGACCCGCACGGCATGAAGATCGGGGTGAGCGGTGCGATCTCCACGAAGGCGCAGTCTACCACCGCGCTCGAAGCGCAGCTCTACGCCATGCAAGCCCTGGTAGGCAAGCGGGATAAATTGTACCGCGAGCGCGAGATTGGCCTGACCTGGGAGTGGGCTTACGCGCGCTTGATGAAATTCAAGACGCGGCGCAACAAGCAGAACGTCAATTTTGTGGATTTGGATTTTGAGTTCCAGGTGGAAGACCGCTGCTGGCATGGCGCAAATCATGACAACGGCTGGCTACTTGACAGCGGCGAGTATTTTGACAGCGGCTTGTTTTTTGACAGCGCCGATTTCACCTTTACGCTGGACGCCAGCCCCAAAACTGTGACTGTGACCAATGGCGGCACGACCGTGATCGTTACCGATTGTGTCATCACCGTATCGGCGATCGGAGTTGACATCACCGCCCTGCAGATCGAGAAACTTGTCAGCGCCGCGGCGGTGGCCGATGTGAGCTATGCGGGTACGATCACCGCCGGGCAGTCTCTTGTCATTGACTGCGGCGCGGATAGCGTCGAGAATAACAGCGTGGCAGACTACAACAACTTCTCGCGCGGCGCGGGCCATAAGCAGGACTCGATCATGCCGCTTGACCCTGGCGATAACTCAATCCGCATCACCAAGACAGGCGGCGGCGCGGCGAGCACAATCAATTTTAGTTTTGATGACGGGTACAGATAGAGGAGGTGCATCTTGACCGCTTATTTTCACACTGCAATCAGCACAGGCGCAGCCGCCAATGCGGCAGTCGTAAATAGCCCACTCGGCGAGCTTGACGCCAACATTGCCACGCAGGGCGGCGGGGCGAATGCAATTGGCAACTATCTCTATGCCCACTTTTTAGACGCCTTGAGCGCAATGGCTGGAAACCCGACCTATGACGTCACTTATACCGACGTAATCAAAACGGTCAACGTCGCCTGGCCTGACAGTTCCACAGGCGTCTACACGGCGGTCACAATTGACGCGACTTGGCTCGAGCCAACCGAATTTACGGTCACGCACGTCTTGAGCGGCTTGACCCTGACAGGCTCGGGGCTGGTACGCAACGCAGCCGGACAAATCACAACCCGAATGACGCTCGCTGTAGCGTAAAGGAGAGATTACCATGAGTGGTTTCTTAGGGCCCGTAGCACAGAAAGTAGTTAGCCTGCTTGGCATGACGACCCTGGGGCAGAAAACAAAAGCCACGGCGCTAGGCGTGACGCTGGCGAGCGACGAGGACGCGCTGGCCGTTACCGCCGCGCAACTGCCAGCCGCATTGGGGCAAGGCACTATGGCCCAAAGCATGACTGTGGCCGTGGCAAGTAACCAGTCTGCCGTGCCCACCAGCATTGCCGCGGGCAGCGATGTGACCGAAGGCAACACGTCTGACGCGGCGATAGACACCGACACGACCGGCACGGTCAGCGGCAAGCTGCGCGGGCTGGTGAAGTTGATGGTGGCTTATCTTGCCCGCTTCCCTGCCGCATTGGGTCAGGCGGCAATGGCGGCAAGCCTGCCGGTGGTGGTGGCAAGCGACCAGAGCGCAGTGCCGGTTACATCCACCCAGCTGCCCGCGGCGTTAGGGCAAGGGACAATGGCGCAAAGCATGACCGTGGTCATTGCTAACGACCAGAGCACGGTGCCGGTATCGGCTGCCCAGCTCCCCGCGTCGCTCGGCCCAAAGGCAGCAAGCGCCAGCTTGAGTGTGATCCAGGCGGGCGACGATGCTACCTGGGCAATCTATCGCGGGGCGCTGGTCATTGCCGATGCAATAGATAGCGATGGCGGAACGGGTACATTCAGCAAGTACCTAACTCTGGCTGCTGTGCGCGGCACCGAGGGCGCTGGAACGACCATAAACACCATTGACTTAATCAATGATTATTTCGACGGTGCCGACGCGTCAATGAATGCCGATCCAATTTGGTTCTTTATCCCATTGCGGGCTATTGGATACAAGAACTATTGGCTAAACATCAAGAACAATTTGGGGGTGAGCTTTGACGCCACGCTATATGGCGCGCTGGATACGGGGGTGCTGTTCAGCACGGGCGCTGACCCAGAGCGACAGGTAACGGATAATCGCGGGTCGGTGCAGATTGCTACCGCTACCGTTACCGATGGCAGCGCATTGAACCTGGGGAACGGCGGCGCCACACAGACGAACCAGTCCTGGTGGCCGTTCACATATTTGATCTTGAAGATTGCTCCGGCTGGTGATCCTGCTGCCGGGGCGTGGTCATTGGGTATCAGTTTAGGGACGTAAGGAGGCAATTGTGAAACGGTTATTAGCTCTCGGATGGGTCGCGTTGATACTTCTGCCCGGATTGGTCGGATTGCTACCAGCAACGGGTAGCCGGTACGTGAGCGATTGGGCACAGCTCCAACCGGGAGAAAAGTATGCATTCGAGCACCAGCTTGGCACTCTCCCAATGTCGGTGGATGGGCAGGCGGCGGAGGTGAACGGGAAGCGCGAGCCAACGGCGTATGTGCCATATACCGATTGGCCCGGCATACACCTTTTAGTAGACGACCGTTTTGTGACAGTGGTCAATGATAGCGATACTGCCGCCAACGTGCGGGTGGTAGCGGAGCGATAAAAAAACATGCCACGCTTCTGGATTGACATAGAGAACGCAGCAGGCGCGCAGCAGGGAGCCGGGCCAATCGCCACGGCAACCAGTTGGGAGTCTACAGCCAGGCTTGACCGCTCTGGCGTGTTCCGCTTCTCTATGCCCGCCGCGGATGACCGGGCGTCAATCATCGTGTCAAAGTATATCGCCAAGTGCTACACGCTGGTAAATGACGTTGTGACCCTGATGGGCGCGGGTATCATAGACAAAATTGCCACCAGCGTAGACAACCGCGGGCAGATCGTGCTTGACGTATCGGGTGATGACCTGGGCAAAGAGCTAACCTATCGCCACGTCGGAGCGCTGGTCATTGACGACGGCGCGGGCGGGGCGGATGTCACCGCGCCTGCTGATATTATTGCTCTCGCCCCTGCCGGATGGACGTTGGACACTACCCGCGGCTTCAACTCCACGCTCAAGGCAATCTTGCACACGTTTGAAGGCGAAACGGTGCTGGCCGCTTTCGTGCGGCTGGCAGATATGACGGGCGAGCATTTCTACGCCACAAGCTCAAAAACAGTCGTTTGGATCCGCGCCACAGGCTCGGCCAAGCTGACCCACGCCGGGATAACGGCGGGGCCGTTTACGATGGGCGAGACCGTAACCGGCGGCACGTCAGGCGCGACAGGATTGGTGCAGGAAGCGACCGGGGGCGTCGGCGCGGGATATCTGTATGTGGAGGACGTGACGGCTGATTTTGTTGCTGGCGAGACCGTAACCGGCGGCACGTCGGGGGCGAGTATCACGGTAAGCGTGGCGTACAATCCTTCTTCTGGTATCCGCGCCGTGCAAGGCGTGAGCGGCGTGGCGATGGAGTCGAACACCGAAATTTGCCTGATCCGCACGCTGGAAGAGGTGCAGGATAGTTACGATATTGCCACCCGTATCTACCCCTACGGCGTAGGGGACGGGGACGCGCGCATCACGCTGACCGGCACGGCCTGGACTGAGACGGGCTATACCATTGACACGGTAAACAATTACATCGAGCGCGACGACGGCATTACCGACTTTGGGCAGATTGACCGGTACGAGAATTTCAAAGACATTGATAATGCCGACCTGCTGGCAGAGTCGGCCTATGAGTGGTTACGGCGCTATTCATTTAAGTATTACTCCTACCGCTTGCGCGACGTGGATAAGCTTGACGCGGCAATCTCTCCGGGCGAGTGGATACGTGTCATTTGTCACCGCTGGGTAGTGACAAACGACGGCGTGCGCTACCACGCGGTGAACATAGATGATGACAACCTGGTAGTGCTCGAAGCGATCACCCGCATAGATAACAACGGCTCGCGCACATCGTCCTTCCAGTTTGCCAACCTGCCGCGCTATCCCGAAACCAGGACGGCGAAGTTCAACAAGCGCCTGGCGATTGTAAACGATTACCTGACGCACTCCCAGCCGGTTGACGCCGAAAGTCACGCCGCAACCCATCAGAACGGCGGCGCGGACGAGATCAGCGTAGCCGGCCTGTCGGGGGAACTGGCCGACCCGCAGCCGACAAAGGATCACAAATCCGAACACGAGGTAGGCGGCGGGGATGTGCTTAGCGGCAATCTTAGCATCACCGACCTGGCGTTATCGGGCAAGGTGACACAGGCGACCCAAACGATTAGCGCGTTTTTTACGAAGGCAATTGTAGACGCGACGGCTACGTCCATTTTTCGCATCGCCACGACCAACGAGGCGGGCGATACCGACGGCGGCGGGTACAGCGTGTGGGTGCACGCGTTGATAGACCATTCCTGCACCAGCGATACTACCAACGCGGCGGCTGTGTCTTTCACCGCTCAATTCTGCCGCGTGATGATTGCCACGGGCACGGGGGCCAACAGTGCGGTGAGCGAAGTGATAGAGACGGCAAACGCCTCCACAAACCCCCTGCGCACGATTGGCACAGTCACCATGACCGTGGTGGAAACGTCAGAGTATCTCAATGATGTGCAATTCAACGTCGACCTGACGGGGCTGGGGGTTGGAGCCGGAAAGGTGCACGCCTGGGTACAACTCGTTTATGCGGGCTTTACGACCCCGCCGGTATTGAGTCAGTTATAAGGATGCAACTATGACAGCGACATTATACAATCCCGCAAGCCCGCCCGTCCGCGGAAGCGCCTGGACGTTTGACGTGGTGCTTTACAGCCAGGCCGATACAAAACTTATCCAGACATCCGTAACGCTTGCCGCGGGTGACGTGCTGATTTATCTTGATGGGGTGCTAGACGGTAACATTGACACCCTGCCCGTTGAGATTGGCACAAGCGGCGTGCTGCCCGTTGCGCTCAGCGCGGCAGAGATGACGGCGGATCGGGTAATGATTAAATTCGCCGACGCTGCAGGGGCGCAGTGGGTAAGCGAATTTAA
>Ga0208957_1001401_pt1 | contig 12568 bp, 14 predicted proteins | sample RifOxyA1_FD_184029 | JGI IMG/M metagenome (GOLD analysis project Ga0208957, IMG submission 184029) | Groundwater microbial communities from Rifle, Colorado - Rifle Oxygen_injection A1 (SPAdes) | ecosystem: Environmental > Aquatic > Deep subsurface > Groundwater | place: Rifle, Colorado, United... | reverse complement strand
CCCCTGTCCTGCGGTAGCCGATACGTCACCGATTTTCGGCTTGACCCGGTTGTAGATTTTCTCCGTCTGCCCCGTACCCATGTTGAAGTACTTCGACTGAATCTGCATGTTGATAGCGATCGTAGCGGTGAGCTGATCGTAAGCTATCCCCGCTTCAGCCCTGCCGATGTAATCGGTCCCGAGGTACAGGAAATACCCGTCGTCATCGGAGCTTCGGTTCCACTGGAAGTCACGGGCAAGAAACGGCGTGTACTTGAAACAGCTCACCCGGCCCTCGCCGATGTTCGCCACCGCGTCGGTGCGATAAGTATCAGGGTCGAACAAGAGCACGATGCTGTTCGTCGGGAAAGAGACGTACCCGTAGTTCTGATACTCCCCGATCGCCGCGTCGGTCATTGTGTAACCCTCGATGTCATCCTTGATGTGCGAGCACACCTTGACCCGGTTCACCCCGTCGAAAGCATACAAGCCGTCTTTGTCGATGTGCCACAGGACGTTCTTGATCACCTCGACCCCGCGCCTTGCAACGGAGCCGCCCTTGGTCAGCGTTCGCGTAGACCAGTTCTCCCAGCTCGTGCCGTCGATGGCGGAGATCTGCCCCGACTTGATGACGGCCAGGTAGGCATTCAGCGTCTTCAGCGCGATAACCTCGTTCCCACCTTCGTAGAAGTACTCCCACCGGTCGGCTCTCCATCCTTTGATGGAGTTTGCCACCCCGATCTGCACCTGATTCCCTGCCGCCATGAAAACGTGGTTCTTGTGCGTGGTAATGCACTGCGGCTTGTTGTCGCTAAGGATCTGCGTGAGGTAATGGGTATGCGACATCTCCATCGAATCACAGGTCACCGAGCTCGATAGTCCCGAAAACACTCCCCGTACCACGTACCGGTTGGTCAGGTTCCCTTCGCTCTGATCGTACTTCTCCCACTTCAGAGTGCCGTCGGTACTCATGGGAAGCTCGAACTCAAGGGTACAGGTTCCGGTTCCCATCCGGGTTCCAGAAGCGTTTACCGCCGAAGCGTTGAACGAGGGTATCGTGGTCCATGTGGAACCGTCGTAGTACTGATACGTCCCTACCGCACTCCCTACGGTACCCGGCTGCACACCGGCAAACACCATCTTGGAGAAAGTGAAATCACCCGCTACGTAGAAGCCGTTGGTAAATGTGGTGGTGGCGATGGAGAAATCCCCCGCCCCTACATCCTGAGCGTCCGTGGTGTCGTCGGTGTAGGAAGGAGTGGACCCGTCGTACTGGCCCGCGTACCAGTTGTCCTCGTCCCGCTCGCGCTCATCGTAGCGGTCAAGATCCATCGCGTAGAGCGCCGAGGAGGTGGGGAAAATTGCTACCGGCCTGTTCAGCCCGTTGACCCCGACCACCTTGTCGCCAAGCGTCGTGAACTCAACGTTCCCGTTGGTGAAAGCGTAGGAAGTTCCGCTGATCCCGGTGATGGTCGCAAAGGTATCCGAGGCTGCGTGTTGGAACTCTACCGTGTTGGAAGCCGTCTGCACCGCTGCCACGGTCCTCCACGTCTCATTGGTGTAGACGCGGATTGACCCCTTCGCGCTGCCGGTGAGAGAAGCATATTCCCGAATTCCCTCCCGCTTCAGAAGACCGCCGTTCCAGTAGCAGTTCTCGGCTTGCAGGAGTTCGTTGTCTTGCATCAGCTCCGAGGGGATGTTGGTTGCATAGCCGCCCCGGAAGTCCCCGAAGTTGAAGATGCTCTTCTTCCCGGCCATCTACACCTCCACTTTGGGGATGAAGAACTCCACGTTGCGCGGGAAGAGCTTTGTATTCTGATTCGCTTCCTTGAGCCGATATCGTTGCACCTGATCATAGAAGCGCTGATTCATCTTCTGAGCTTCGTCATGCTCGAAGGTCTCGGTGAGGATCATCCCGGCTGCGTAATACACCGGAGCCATGTGGAACTCGTCGTCCAACGCACACTCGGTGGTATCCGATGAACCGGTAATCGTTACCGTGGCCGGGAAGTACCGATACCGCACCTTCAAAAGCTTCCGCTCCGAAGGTACCGGCGAGAGGAAAATCTTCTTGCCCCGGATCGCGTAGTAGTCCACCCAGGTGCTGTTGGTCTCGGGAGACATGAACATATCAAACGGAGCCTGATAGAGTTGGTGCTTGTCCCACTCAACATGCTCGATCTGTGAGAAGTCCGAAGGCAGATCCGCCACGAGCGTGCAGTCCTCCGGGAAATCACTCTCCCAGGTCGTGCTTGTCTCGCTTCCGGTCTTCCCGAAAAGCATGGCGGTGGCGTCCACGTAGGTGATGGTCTCAGGGGCTTCAACGGTGATCGAAGTCGAATCCAGAGCGTCGATGGTGAACATCCACGCGGTAGTGGACCACGTAACCGTGGCCGTGGCTGCGCCTGCGGCTTGGATGGTGTCCTCGAGATCAGCAGCCGCTATGGTCCCTGTGGTCGCGTCACGAGCGGTTCCCGTGATAGCGATGTCGGTTGCCGTGAGCGCGTTGGCTCCCCCGACAATCGTGAGCCTGATAGCCCACGTCGTGCGAGTGTTGAACGTCGGGGTAACGTCGATGAAGTCCTCTTTACTCGGGCCGTGGGCGTTCTTTACAAACTCGTCCACGCCCATCATGACGTATCTGCGAGCTACGTCGTCGTCGTAGGTCTCAGTGAGGTAAGCGGAGTCGGCACGCGCAAGCCGCTTCACGAGCGATATCTGCTGTGCCATCGTCAAAGCGGGCATGGAGACTCCTTTGGCGGCTCACAGAGCAAGCCGCCCATGGTTATCTGCTGTATCCGACAAGGTTCAGGTTCACTGTCGAACTCGCCGTCGCAAGCACAAGGGCAAGCCGCGTGCCGATAGAACTGCACGGGATGCCATGCTCGCCGAAATCGAACGAGAACGTACCCGGAGCCGAAGCGTTCCACAGCCCGACAAATACCGCTGCCGTACTGCCTCCGGCGGAGGTCTCATAGATCCCCGCCACCGCTGCGCCGGTCACCGTCGCGATCGTCACCAATCCTTTCGTGACGTGATGGCGAAGCAACGAATCAGCCGCAACGAGGGTCGAGGAACCTACATCCGCTATGCTCACCCGCAAGTGGAAGGGATTGCCGAACATAGGCTAACTCCCTACGGCGAAGAACCGCACCGATGTGAACGTACTGAGCGCCGTGTCTGATGCGATCTCCAACATCCGCACACCGTCCGCTGTGGAAAGAATCGTCGCGGTTGCCGATGCCGTCCCCGGAACAAGCATGACGATCTTGTTGTTGGTGTAGTCGAACTCGAAGACGATCCCCCGCTGCGGCGAGATGAACATCATGTCGATAGTCGAGAGTCCGGCGAAATCCGCCGTAATCCCTCCATCGGCATAGGTCAACCCCGAGAAATTGATAGCCCCTGCGGCCATCTTCTTTCCGCGAGCCGACCACGAGGTGATCTTCTTGTTCGTGTTCAGCCCGGCGTCGAAGGTAATAGTTACTGCCATGTGTTTCTCCTATCAGGGGGCTTCAGGCCCCCTGTTGTTACAGCGACGGCGTGGTCCAGTACCCGAACAGGAACATGTTCGCCGTGGTGGACGCGCTCACCGTTTCGGTGAGAATACCCACCTGGCCATCGTTCCCGCTGTTCAGGCCGAGAGCCGTCGCGGTAGAGGTCGCATGGAGTGACGTACCCGCCCATATGACCGGGCCACCGGCGACTCCGGTCATTGCAGCCGCCGAGGTCTGCACACCCTCGTGATACCCTTCGATCTGGATCGAACCTATACACCCGGAGGCGATGGAACCCTGTGCCGATATCCCAACGTAGCCGTAGAGCGAAGCCGCGAGAGCCGTGGCGAAGTACCCGCTTTCGTTGATTGCCACCCGAACCGGAGTGTCGCCGTCGATACCCGAACCGACGATCGCGTTCAGAAACGCCGCACCGTCATCCCCGTAGTACTTGTCGAGAGTCCTGAAGGACGAACTCGTGTTTACGTAAGCCATATCATCCTCCTTAGATGGTGTAGTCGAGCGCGGTGTACTTGCCGCTCGTCTTGCGCATCGTGCAACAGATCTCACCGACCCACGAACAGTTCTTCACCATCGCGTAGGGGTAAGATTCCCCAAGCTTCATCCACGGATCGACCTTCATGTTCCACTCCGGGTTGTACCGGATCTTGAACTTATCCGTATCGATCATGTACAGGTAGCCCGAGGCCACGTACACGTCCGAGACAACCTCGGCGTCGTGCCAGTACAGCGTGGTGAATCCGGCCTTCGCCGTCATCGACTTCTCGCCGTAGTAGCGCTTCTGCGGTTCGATCAGCGACTCGAACTTCGACCACAGATCCTTCGTGGTTACGATGAGATCGGGCTTGTCCGAGCCGAAGGTACAGGTGTTCATGCTGTACGAGAGCGAACCCGACCCGTAGAGGGCAAGTTCGGTGGTCGAGGTGTCTTCCACACCGGCCGCCCAGCCCGCGACATCCGCTACCGCGATGCCCGCGTAAGTGTCGCCGGTGTCGATGATGTCGTCGAGTGAGCTGAGCTGAGTGGTGACGGAACTGGTGTCCCACATCGCGGTGGCGAACCCGTCCTTCATGTCCTCGCCGAGTTCTTCGGCCTTGTCTCGCATGAGGTTGATGATCTGAGCCTTGCCGGAGTTCTTCACCCGCTCGTCCCACGAGATCATCGCGTTGCCGTACAGATACTTCCAGTCGAGAACCGCAGCGGTCCTCGTTTCCTTCTGCGAGTAGTTCACCTGCGTCCGGGGCTGTACCCACGCGGCCTTGCCGAGTTTGGTGTGCCGGATCGGGTACTGGATCTGCGTGCCGCCATCGGTCGAGATGTTCCCACGCTCCTTGAGCCGCAGGTAGAAGGGACACTTCTCATACACCTGCTGCGTGATGGTCTTGTCGTAGTGCTTACTCGATATCGTGTTGGCTTCGTCTATGGAAAGTGACATGTAGTCCTCCTACAGGAGTCCCGCATCCCTCATCGCCTCTTCGTGGGCTTCTTTGAGGTTGGTGGACCCCGATCTTGGGGGAGGCGGACCCGCCCCACCGGCGGATATCTTCGCCCCCTGCTTCCGTTGTAGTTTCTCGATCACCTTTGCTTCGGTGCCGTTCGTGCCGTATCGCGATGCACGATAAGCCATCTCAAGCAACGGCTCGAGGTTCCCCTCTTCGAGGGTATTAAGCATCTGGTCCACCGCGTCCTTGTCGAAGTCCTGATACCGCTCCCCGAGACGGGAATACACCTCATCCCGGGACCGCTCCATTCGCTCTCGTTCCTTCTCGGCCTTGAGCGAGTCAAGCTCCGCACGGATCGCCTTCATCTGCTCGTCGGCATATCCGCGAGTGCGTTCATACACTTCATCCGGTGAGGACGGCTGCGACACAAGCCGCTCCATCTGTTGGTAGATGTGCGGTCGGGCCTTGAACGCCTGATCGTACTTCTCCCACTTGGATTTCGCCTGCTTGATTGCCTCAAGCTCCTTCTCCACCTTGGACTGGTGTTCCTTCTGCCTCTGCTCGAACTCCCTCCGCTGGGCTGCGATAGTCTGCGTCTTCTTGGTGTAGTCCTTCTGGCGCATCGCGGACTCTTTCGCCCACTTCGAGAGTTCATCCTTGGATTTGAACGACAATTTCTCGTCGCCGAAATCCACGTCGAAGAAGCTGCCTTCGTTCGATGGTTGCTCCGTAATACCGGAGTCCTGCATGGCTTGGTCGGTTGCGACTGCCATTTGGTCAGACATAGAATCCTCCTACGACATTCTGCTGATCAGGGAATCGAGGTTGCCCCCGCCCTGTCTTGGTGCCGGTGCGGGCATCGGACGGGACGGCTGGGGTGGCGCCTGCTGGGGCTGGGGGGCTCCTGCATTCGCTCCCAACTTACCGGCCATGTCCCGGTTCTGCACCTGCGCTTTGGTTGCCTGAATGAGCTTCTGCACAGGATCATTGGGCGATACTCCAAAGTTCCGCTGCAAAAACTCCGCAACCGTCATATTCCCGCTGACATCCCCGTTGGTGACTTTCGCCGCCATGTCAGTCGGATTGAACATGCTCATCTTCCCCGGCATCGCTCCGCCGGATCGCGGCGGCATCCCCCCGCCCGAAGGCATCGGAGGTCTTCCGCCACCCATTCCGCTCATCATGTCACTCATACACCCTCCGGTCGCGCATTCAGCATGTCTTGCACATCACGCGGGGCAGGCATCTGCTGTCCGGGCCTCTGTTGCGGAGCTCCACCGGATTTCGCCTGCATCTGCATCTGCGCCATCTGCTGCATACGCTTAGTGATTTGCTTGTATTTCGGCACCCGAAGCTGTTCCAACACAGCCTGCGGGTCGATCGCCTTCATGGAAAGGAGCCTCAAGAAGAGATTTGCCAGCGCTTGCTTGTCCATCGGCAACGTGGAATTGGTCTCAATCACGATGTCGAAGTCGGCCATCACCGGGTCTATCGGTCCAAGCTCCGCGATGAACTCCTGAAACTGCTCGTAGTCCTTCCGCTCCTGCTCGTACTCTTTCGCCTGCTCGGGATCTTCCGGGTTCTGAGGAGGTCGAGGCTGCATGTAGTTGTCCAAGAACTCCGGAGAACTGGAAACCGTCCGGTATTCCACCGAGTCATCCCGGTTCAAGGAGATCTGCCGCTCCTCGGTGTAGAACTGCTGCATGATCTGGATAAACAACCACCCAAGCCGCTTCAGGGAGTGCTCGAAGTTTCGCACCCGCTGACGAGTCCGTGTGTAGGAGGACTCGATCAACGTCGAAATCTCGGCTGCGGTCTGACGTTCGGTCTTCGTCGCCATACCTTTCGAGATTTCGGTAACCCCTGAAACCTCTTCGATGATCTTCGGGGTCGCGGTCAGGAAGCTGAAGAGCGTCTGCGGAAGCTCCCCCATTTCCATTCGCTTGATCGGCTCCGCATTACTCATTCCGTTGTAGGCGAACACGTTCCCGCCTCCAGGAAGAGCCGCCTTAATGGTCTCCGTATCGATCCCCGCGCTGTCGTCGGCAAGCCAGTTCGGGTCACAATAGAGCGTGGTGAACTTGTCGATAAGTTGCATCCCACGGTTGTAGGACCGGTTCAACTGCTCGATCTGGTCCGCCTCGCCCATGCCCATGAAGCTTACCGGGTCCACGTAATCATCGAGGTCCACAAACGGCGGCCGCGAGTGCTTATAGACACTTGGCTTCTCTTCAAGCAACACGCTCTTGGTGAAAACGAGGATCTTCCCGTGAGGATACTTGGCCTTCTCTCTCTTCTCTTTCTCGCCACCCTCCCCCACGAACTCCTCTTCCTCGATCTCGTCGGACTTCATCCAAACCGTGTAGACCGTGGCGTTGTCGGAGTGAAGCTGCCATGTCTCTTTCTCGTCCATGGCGAACGGCTCATCCTTGTCCTCTTTCGACTCGACCTTTACCAGCTCCCCCTTCTCGGGGTAGCGACCGCGAATCCACGACAGAGGCCGGGATACCCGCGTCCCACAGAACGGCGCTTTCCACAGGTCTGAGTATCCGGGAGCGATGAAAAATGTTCGGGGGTCTACGATGTCAATGGCGATCTCGCCCCCAACCCCATCGTCCGGGTCAAAGGTTACTTCGAGGATTCCCTTCTTCATGACAAGCGCCGACAAGACCCACCTGAACATGAAACGGTCACATTCGAGCTTGTCCCACAAGTATTCAAGGCAGACGTTGTACAGATCCCCGATCCGCTGCATGTACGGGTGACGGGCGTTCACACTCCAAGTAGGCCGGTTATCGGTGATCAAAGGAGCAATGGACATCGCGGTGGAAAACACGTAGTTGACGAAAATCTTACTGTCGGAACTCTTCAGCTCCTTCTCATCCCACCACTCGCCCCTGAACTCTTTCAAATACCGGGACATCTTCTTCCGGTCTTCGTCGGTGTCGCTGATGATGCGGTCTACGGTGTGCGTGAGCTTGGAAAGCCGGATGATCTCAGCGTCGTCGGCCTTCTCTTTCTTCCCAAAAAACCTAGCCACGCCGCAATCCTTTTTCCGCTACAAGATTGGCGAGCTCACGCTTGGTATCAATCCATCGACCAAACGCCGGTTGAAATCCGGGAGTGAAGTCCACGATATGCTTAACAGCCGTATAGCGCCTCTGCATGGCCTTGCGGCAGACAGGACACTTCGCCTCCGAGGATTGGCTGTAGTCGCCGAAAATCTCCCTTTCCCCATGCTCAGGGCACAAAAAAGGATAGATCGGCATCTACAACGCCCTCCCCTGAATGGGCCGGGCCTGTAGCGGCGACCTATCCTTCCGTGACAACGCAGCCGCACCCGAGCGCGACTGCATCTTGTTCACCAACCGTTCAATGACTGCCGGTGGCGCTCCCTGAGAAAGAAGGTATTCTACCAACTTCGGATTCATGCATGTCCTTCACGAACCGGAGAATCTCGGGGTAGGTAGCATCGGGGTTCCACTCGATAACTCGTTTCGCCACCTCGAAATCTTCCGGGTAGTCTACACACATGATTATCTCACTTTCGTTGGTCGGATAAAATACCTCTTTTACGTCGAACTTGTATGCATTACGGTAGATATACAGCGTCACATGCTCCCGCCTATCGTCGTGACACAGCTTATCTACCCTTTCCAGACATTCTCTGGTCGCGCATTCAACATCCATGCCTTTCGCGAAGGTCCGGTGCATGACGTTTGTCGAGAATTCGTGGAAACCCCGAGCCCCCACTACCGCATCTACGATATCCGGGTCCACAAGTACGCAGTCGCCCGTGATCCTGACCATGTTGTCCACGCCGTAGCGGTCCATCGTCTTCAGCACCCGGCCAAGGACATCGTTCGGGTCGCCGTCTACCATGTGGCACGACACCCCCACCCGGTCGGCAAGAAACCGAATCGGCTCGTTCTCCTCCTCGTTCGGTGCCGAGAGGATGATATGGTCGATCGACTTCGCACGCCTGAGCCGGTAGATCACCCACTCTAACATCGGGCGCCCGGCGATCTCGCGCATGAGCTTGTTCGGAAGCCTCTTCGATCCCATCCGCGTCGCTATGATGGCCGCCGTCATTTCTGGAACATCCACCACGTCGTGCGGTCGAACCCTTCGGGGTTCTCTCCGCTTGCCACCAGTGTGTCGAACGAGAACATCGCTTGGTAGATGGCTCCGTAGTCCCGCTTCCATAGCATTCCCAGCTTCTCCCGGTAGGGCACCTCTACGTCGTACTTGCTGTAGTACTCGTTGAGAAGCACGTAATCCCTCGCCAAGAGGCGCATCCGCAAGAGCATCTTGATCAGTTCCGGGGTCCTGAGGTGAATCAGCACCCCCACCGTGAACACGAGGTCTGCGACGGCATCGACACGCAATCCGTCGGCCTCGAAAACATCAAGCCCCCGGGCCTTCGCCCTCACCACCGCCGAATGGTTCAGGTCGCACCCGGATACCGCTCTTCCCGTGTCTCGAATGTGCAACAGGTTTGCCCCGACGTTACACCCGATCTCGAAGACGCTCTTTACCTCAGGAGGAAGCACCTGAGCCCACCACTTCCCACGATCCGGCACCGTGTTCCATCGGTCGGTGTACTCGTCTCCGAACTGCCCCTTCCATGTGTCGATCATGTACGCAACATCAGCCATTACCGTCCACCCCCCGCCTCTGCTCGTGGGTCGCCCATCCGGAGGTGTACACGATCCTCCAGAACTCCGCCTCCGTGTACCCAAGAGTCTGGCAGAAGTCCTTCAGCGCCTTGCGGTCAAGCCGCGAATCGTAGTCGGCGATTCTTTTCTTTGCTTCGTCCAAGGTCAGATACCCTTCCCGTACCCTTCGGGAAGCGATGTCGCTGACCCGCTGAAACCCGAACTTCGGGTACTTCAGCCACAGATGGACCATGTACGCCATCGAATCGATCTGCTCGAAATCCTCGATCGTCCCATCTCTTTTCCACTCACCCGACAAGTCCTTGAACCCGTACCGGCGGGCAATCGCGAGGTTGTCCATGCTCGACCACGGGAAGAAGTAGCTCATGTAGATCACCCTCGGCGTCTCAAGCTTCGGCGCCGTCAAGGACAACACCTCATCCCCCGAAATCCCCCCCTCATGCCAGAACGGGATCTGACCCACCATCGCGTCGATCATCGCGTGAATCACCGGGGTGGCCTCCGAAGAGTTCTCTTCCACCGACCCGTACTCATAGGCCGAGTTCTCCCCAAAGGTCACAAGCCCTATCCCCATCGCCTGCGCAATCTTGTAGGGAATCGTGTAGATCGCGTACTCCACGAACTTCAACGCTTCTCCGGTCTTCTCGAAGGCGTGTCTCGTCGCCCTCACAAAAAGGTCATGGCTGATCGTGTAGGTGAGGTGGTTCAGATTGAACTTCGTGATCAGGTTCCGAAGGTTGTGCGTGCCCGCCTGCGTGTGAGTGAATGAGTCGGTCACCGTCAGCAGAAGAGGCCGCATCCCCCTGTTTACCATCTCATGCACAATCCGGTGCGAATCCTTTCCCCCCGACACCGGACACAACACGTCGTACTGACCCGACCCATGGTACCCGTCGAGAATCTCGTCCAGCAGAGCTTCACGAGCCTCCCAGTCGATCTCCGCCCTCTTGTCGAAGTTCCTGCACGCCCCACACACCCCAGCCACAAACCGCGACCCCGGTCGGGTATCGGGCATGTGACACCGCACGCAACGCTTCATCTTTGGTGTCCTCCAATCATCGAACAGGTCGCTCATATTCCCACTCATCCCCACCGCCGGCCGGATACGACCCTCCCGGAAACGACCACACCACATGCTCTTCGTCGTCAATGTCACGACGAGCCTTCTTCAGCACCTCTCCGTTCTCCCGAACCACCTTCACCGATTTCCCGACCTCGGGCTTCTTCTCGCCGTACTTCATTTCACAAACCTCCGTTCCCACGCTTCGTTCTTCACCTTCCTGAACATCTCATCGAACATGAAATAATCCTTCGGCTTCCACTCAACCTCCTCTTTCGTGTAGTTCTTGAACGAGAAAATCTCCACCAACTGGAATATCATCGACGCCGCATCCACGATATCATCCCGCCCCGTGTAGTTCTTCGTAAACCGGTCCATCTGCGCAATCAAGTCCGCGCACCCCCGGTGAATCTTGACCTGCCCCTCCCGAACAAACGCCCCAAGCGTCCAATTCACCCGGTCGAACTTCGACTGCTGCGCCTTAATCCTGATCGGCTCCACGTACAACGGCACCCGCTTACCAGTAACCTCTTCGTACTTGGATTTCTCGTTGTCGATGATGTACTTCAAATGCTCCTGCAACCCGTACTCGATCCCCACCTTCCGCGGCTCATACCGAACAGCCAACTCAATCACCCGCTTGGCCGTCTCATTCCCAGGCCACTTACCGTGAAACGCCTGCTCAATGTACACCCGACCATCCTTCGTCACCGCCGCTATCACGATCGCCGTCTCATCCGAATACGACCGCGTAGTAGCCGCCGGGTCAACCGCGATGTACCACGAATACTCTCCCTCCGGTAGCACATCATAGGTCGGCTGCGGAGGCGGAAACGCCATGTCCTCCACCGGCATCGGATTGCAGAAATACTGACTCTGTATGTCATACGAGGTCATCCCCCGCGTCGCTTTCTTGAACTTCGCCTCCGTCCACCACCGGTAGATAAACTTCCCGTTCTCCTTGATCGGACGAACCACCACCCGATCAAATATCTCTTCCTCCTGCACCGTGTGGTACAAATCCGAATAGTGATACGGAGTACCAATCATCAGATTCCTGCCACCCGGCTCCAACACCGGCTGCACCCCCGAAAACCACTCCCTCGTCTTCTCTATCAACTCAACCGTCCGCACAGTATCCTTGTCCACCAAATCATCAAACACATGCCGGTCAAAATGCCGCCCCGTCACCGTGTTCCCTACCCCAAATACCTCCACCTGACTCTCTTGCGGTCCATCCTTCGGCCGAACCATCGACAACTGATTCAACGTGTTCGGCGCCCACTCATCAGGATTCCCGATCACATCCGGAAACAACCTCATCAACAACGGCGTCTGCAACCACCGCTTAATCGTCCGCAACTGCGACTCAACAAACTTCTGCGTAATCGAGTAAAACCCCACCCGCACCATCGGATCTCGCAAAATCTCCTGCACTATCTTCAGCTTGATCCACGCACTCTTCAAACTCCCCCTCGCCACTATCACCAACACATCATCTTCCCTGTCCAACTCCCGACACATCCACCGGTGAAACTTCGAGTCCAATAACCGATTGTTCCTCCCCTTCCCCCTCCTCGCCTCTCCCCACCCCAATACCTCACTCCCCAAATAATACAAATCCGTCAGACACTTCCACCTCATGAAATGCTCAACACCAGCCTCCTCCCCAAACTCCCCCACATACTCCACCAGCTTCGCCTTCTCACTCGCTAGCACACCACCACTCCCCTCGCAATTGCTAGCTTGCTAGCACATAATGCTAGCATGAAAACCCTCGCCACCCGCATCCCCAACGAACTCCTCGTAGCCTTCAAATCCCTCTGCTCCTCTCACCATCGCTCCATCCAGGACGCCATCTCCTCCCTCATCACTCTCTCCGTCCGCAAA
>Ga0208957_1001400_pt1 | contig 12569 bp, 15 predicted proteins | sample RifOxyA1_FD_184029 | JGI IMG/M metagenome (GOLD analysis project Ga0208957, IMG submission 184029) | Groundwater microbial communities from Rifle, Colorado - Rifle Oxygen_injection A1 (SPAdes) | ecosystem: Environmental > Aquatic > Deep subsurface > Groundwater | place: Rifle, Colorado, United... | reverse complement strand
TGACACTGATGCTGTTTGTGAAAAGAAGAGTAACCGATTCAGTTGTTGCAATCGCGTCGCTCACTGAAATATTGCCAAGCGCGGTGTTTGTAATCGTTACTGATTCGGCGATGGCCACCGCGTCGTTGACGTTGACGTTGTAAATAAGAGTGATGGTTATAGATTCTGCCACCGTCACGGCATCGCTGACGTTGATGTTGTTGTCAAGAATTATAGTATATTCTTCCGTGGTCTGTACCGTAGCGCTGCCATTATTTCCGCCAAAATTTAATCCAGCTGCTTGAGTTCCAGTTCCACCAATATAAAATCTTGCGGTGCAATTACCTCCCGCCGACCATGATGTTCCGTTATATTCCTCCGTCGTAACTTTAACTCCGCCATTCTGTCCGCTGAAACTCAACGCGGCATCTTGAAGACCCGCACCGCCCAAACCTCGTCTTGCAACAGCCATATCACCCCCAGCAGACCAAGAAGTGCCGTTATATTCCTCGGTAGATACAAGATTATCAACTAAATATCCCCCGAAACATAATCCAGCGGTTTGAGTTCCAGCTCCAGCTGTTTGTTGTCTCGCAGTAGTCAAATTACCTCCAGCCGCCCAAGACGTTCCGTCATATTCTTCAGTAGTTGCAAGTTCGTCTCCTGCAAAACTTAATCCAGCAGTTTGAGTTCCGCATCCACCTCCTCCACCTCTGGCAGTACCCAAATTTCCTCCAGCCCCCCAAGCCGCTCCGTCATATTCCTCTGTGGTATTATCGGCTGTACCTCCGCCCGTATATCCTCCAATACATAATCCAGCTGTTTGAGTTCCAGCCCCACTCGTCAAATGTTTTTGTTCTGAAAGGTCGCCTCCAGCCGCCCAAGCAGCGCCATCGTATTCCTCGGTATTCACATAATTGGTAGTACCAGACCTCCCTCCAAATCCAAGTCCCGCGGTCTGGGTGCCAGCTCCGCCCATCCCCTGTCTCGCTGTTGCTATATTACCTCCAGCTGTCCAAGCTCCCATATATTTTAAGATTTATTAACGCTATATTCCTGTCTTATTTTCTTTTGAATCTGATTATCAAAATCTTTTAGAACGCTATCTAAAATTCCATTCTTAATACAGAACAAAATTCCGCTTCGCAGTTGTCCCATTAAATTCTGCCTTTCAGGAATACTTCCATGATTGCCCATTAAAATTGACTGTCTAATCCAGCGTTTAGTATAAGAAATGAGCTGGTGATTATCCACGTCTGCCAATTCTTCTATGCTCATCCGCTGAGCTTCTCTATTCTTAATATCTGACCACTGTTTTAATTCCACAATTCTGGCTTTAGCGGTTCGTTCCTGATTTTTGGCAATAAACATTTTCTTTTCTTTTTCTATCTCTAACAATTCTCTTTCCAAATCATCCTTTTCTTCGGATATTTTTTTATCAAGAATTTTAATCTCTACAAGATTTTTCCGATACTCGTAAGAAAGCATAACTAACTCTTGAAACATCACATTCTGTTCCCGTACCGATTGCCAGTATTTTCCCGCGGGTGTCGGAAACTTAATCTCATTCAAAACCGAAATTTCCATTTCTGTTCTGGTACGAAACATCTGAACCTTGACAAATGTTTCTTTTAATTCCTCGGACATATCGCTCAAATCCTTAATATCATTCTCGGTCAAAATGTTGGATTGAGAAATAATGCTGAATGGCGTTTCATCGTATTCTCCTTTCAACACCATGTCTTTTGTCGTTCTGTTAAATATGTTCATAAAAATAAAACCGCATCAAAAAGACGCGGCAGTTAAACTTCCTGTGTTGTTGAGGGTTGGGGGGATGGCAAAACGAGTGGTCGAAATAATGTCCGCAAAAGATGGAAAGAATTTCTCAACCGGAAAGAGTATTTTTTTAATAGAAAATCCGCGCCTTGGCTTTTGTGGCTGATTGTCTGAAACTTTTACAGTTTCAGACACAAGTATAGAAAGAGTTTTTGGCTCAACCGATTTTTTCATGGGTGTTAATAGTTTCTCCTACTCTTACTTCAATGGTTTGTTGCCGGCAACGCGGACATTCATCGAAACAAATCGGACACCATCCGCTCCGGCACTCTGGACACCATTCTCCTTTCATTTTACCACACTTTTCACACATATCAAAATCCGAGGGTTTTGGGATCTTGCAGTGGAAACTGCCGCCCATTCTCGTCAATATGCTTTACGAATATATTTGTGTCTATAAGAAAAGGATACTTCATTTTTTGGTATTTCGTCCAGCCGGCCTTCTCAAAAAATTTATCCTTTATAACCCGGTCGCACCATGCCAAATCCGAAGTTCCGGAGACCAAATGGAAGCTGCCGGTTTCGGGATCAAGCCATTTTTTTTCCGGCATCTCAAACACCCGGCGCGTGCGTTCCCCTCCAACCATATATTCCGAACTTTCTTCCCACATGGCTTTTAAAATAGAGCAGTGGATCAAAAGGCATCCGGTCGGCGCGCCATCAACCCACACCAAGTCCCCCATTTTCCAGTCCTGATAAAATGATTTTCCCCGACCACGATACACCAAAGGCTCGGGTGGATTTGATTTTGTAAAATAAAGTCCGGATACTACCGGCACCTTGCCGTCGCGCATATATTTGTTCAGGCGTACGAATGCGTCCGGTGGCAATAGATTGTCCGATTCAACCAAAAGCAGCCATTCCATTTCTTTTTCTATGGCGGCCCGCACAATCAAATTCTGCGCGTCAGCCACAAGATAACGGAGCGGCGCAAAGGTGGAAATCCATTGAATCATGTCAGTTGCGGACCAGTTGGTCGGAATAATTTGTCCGTAGCGCGCCATCACCCATTCCATACGTACTGTGCCGGTCGAAGGCGTGCCAATCAAAAGCCGGTTGGTCCATGGACCCTTATTTTCAAGGATCAGATTGTTTTCCATTTTGAGAAGTTTACTCATAATATGATGAATCTTCTTTACGCTTCTCTAAAACAACTTCCATGTTTCCGTTTAAATGCCATGTGTTGACAAGAATTTTCCATGGTTTCGGTTTATAAATTTTGTAAAGTCCCTGTCCCAAAGGATCAAAATAATCCCACGTGGATTCGTTACACGGATTGCAGTGCGTGGGATCTTGAAAATATCCATGGGAGCCGGCGTAGGGCGTAGAAATCATGAATTTACCCCCATATTTGAGTACGCGCCACACCTCATCCATAAAGCGCAAAAACACCCCGCCATGCGGGTTTATATGCTCAACAAGGTGCGATGCTATGGCTAAATAAGCGCAACGGTCAGGAAGAGGCCAAGGGAAGCGTTCTACATCGTGCGCAACATCCACCCCGGGAAGTTTACGGTTATCAAGACCAACAAAATCAGGCTGCTTATTGGCGCCGCATCCAATATCTAATTTTATCCCTTGATCGTGTTTCCGCAATAAAGCGGCAATCAAAGGACTCATCTTTTCTTTACTCATCTTTTTAAGAAAATTGGATTTGATATGTCACGTTGACATTCTGATTGGTCGCACAGGAACTGGAAGTATAAGTGTTACCGGAAAAAAGCGTGGCATTGGTTGAAGTCGTATTAAAAAGTCCGACATTGGAAAGATTCACCGATGCGGTAACGAAAGAATCGGAACTTGCGAAAGCCGCGGTAAATTGAAGTGTTTTAGAAGACGTAATTGAGGTTGATCCGGTTTTGCGTTGCGTGGATGACATTATTTCGCCAGCCAATCCGGTTTCAGCGGCTAAGGGCGCGCCACCCGTTCCAAGCGCGATATGAGTAATAGTTTTGGCTCCCGATGCGCCAGCAAGACCCTTGCAAAGATAATCTTGAAATCCAAGATTTACAACTAAATTTTTTACCCAGCCGGAATCTCCCGCAATTTTTTCCATACTTTTTACGTTCGGCTCGGAGATTTGAAGCCGGAAAAATCCGTGAACTTTGATCGTGTCTTTATTTTTTGTCATACTATTCAAGTACCAGATATGCAACATTAGCGGTCCCAAGAACCTTAACGTGCATACCTTTAGTAAATTTATGATCTACGTGATAGATTTCCGACCTTTTGGGGGCGGCGCTTGGCACCACGGCATAAAAAACAACATCGCCGGATGCGTTTCCATCACGAATTTTTACGGTAGCGTTAGCCGCCGAGGGCGTAATCAGTACGCCTTTAAGGCGAACCTGTTGAGTTGTAGGAATGGTTTGCTTTCCAACCGTTCCTGAGATTGCAACTTCGAGTAACATAGTAATTGTATTATATCACGGTTCTTTTTACTCGCGCAAGGGCTGTCCTTGCGAGAATTTGAGAATACACTTCAAAGATTTTTTGAGCATTGTCTTGAATCCAGTGTTTTGAAATCCATTCTTTATTGTGTCGCGCCATCTCCCTCCGTTTGTTCGGATGATCCACAAGTTCTATAAGCATATTATACCACTCTTCATAAGTATTCGCCAAAAGCGCATGAACCCCGTTATCCACAGCCTCCTTGTAGGGTATCACGTTTGACGCCACAATCGGTATCTGAGCCGCCGCGTATTCCTTGATTTTAAGGTCTGATTTACAGTTCCCGAATGAATTATTGATAACCGGCGCCACCGCTATATCCCATCCTTTGGAACAAAGCACTTGTGGATAAATTTCAATCGGTTCTCCGGGATCATTCCGCAACTCACCCTCGAATCCACAGGCCGGACAAACTTGATTTAGTACATTCAAATTAAATACTCCTCCAAGTTCCTGATGCGTCATCCCCATTGTTTCAAACCGGATATTCGGTTTGCGCTCTTTCACAATTCGCTCGATGACTTTTGAAATCATCTTTAAGTCGTCCGCATGCGCATTGCCACCCATCCAACCAATTCTAATTTTTCCATCGGCTGGCTTGATTATCGGATTGTCCCATAAATCTTTATTTAGATAGTTCGGCACAACGTAAATGAACGGATTGTATGGAAAATATTCACGGGCGAGTTGCGGAGTGGAAACCGTGACGCCGGCCGCGACTTTCGTCATCTCCATCGCGCGATGCACATAAAGCGTTCCCGGATTCCACGCCGGAAATCCCCAAACATTTCGTGGAGATACATGATGCACAAAATCATCAATTTCAGTAATGAAAGGAATTTTATGGAATAAAAGTTTGTGTAATATTTTTGTGGCATTTTCGCTTCCCATCTCCTGCATCACCACAAGATCCGCGGCATTTAACTGGTCATCAGTCGGCATTTGCATAACAATTTCGGTTTCAGCAAGACCCATACGTTTAATAAAAGTTGCTGGTTGCTTACAGCGGAAGTAGCCACATCCGCCGTCATCTCGAACTACATATAAAATTTTAGGAATTTTATTCGTCATTTTATGGCTTCGATTACAAGTTCGTAGGGATTTTTTTCAAACTCATTTGGCACGCTGTCAAACCAAATAATTTGTTTCTCACCGGCAAATCCCGCGGCCGAAAGATAACGGATCAAACTATCGCGTGTCATATATATCGCGTGTGTAAATTCCCGGTTGAATGAATCGATGTCTATTCCTCCACCCACGAACTCACGGCATAAAACTTCAAAATCGTCCACCTTAATCCACAATTTTCCTCCCGGCTTCAAACATCGATACCAATTCACAAGAACCTCGCCCACTTCTTCGAGGAAATAACGGTCAAGCACATGGAACGAATAAATCGCATCAATGCTGTTTTCCCGAAAACCAAGTTTTTTTAAATCATATAAAATATCAACCTCCGGACCGGGTTGGTTCCAGACCGTAGTGACGTTCGGAACTATTCGAGTTGGGCTAAGTTGAATTTTCATAATTGACCGTAGGGTTGTGATTCCAAACTAAATCCGCGACCCCTGTCTTTCCATAAAACAAGTTTATTTCCGAAATCCGAGAGGTACTCTTTATGGATCGCCTTTCCCTTCCTTTGACGCCACTTATCGGCATATTTGGGCCAATATTTAATATAGTAATCACAGGTTTTTTCCCACGCTTCAATACTGAATCCTTTTCCGAAATGTTTGATATCTCCATGCACCGGAATCTGTATTCCGGGTTCAAGCGTAACTTCACGCTGATCCGGAAGATGGTATTTCAAATATGGCGAGTTCCGGAAAAAGAATACTATCGTACGGAATTCGGGACCAAACCATTGCCGCTCTTTATATGATTTTTCAGAATCTTCGGGTGTAATATGCGCATCATACAAACGGCAAGCAATCGCCTTAATGTTCGGGTCCAAAAACAGTCCGTATTCAGTGAAATTATAAATATGCTCGTCGGCGTCAAAATATACGAACCAATCATCCGGCCCGGCAAACTGTTGCGCCCGAGCGAGTACCATTTGCCGGTTGAACCAATCGGATTTTTCTCTGTCCGGATCCCAAAACGAACCCTCAATTACTTCCTTTACTGCTGGATGGGATCGCGCAATTTCCACCGTTCGATCCGTGGATACGTCATCATAAACATAGATTCCTTCGGTACAAAAAGATTTCCAATTATCCAGCGTATCTTTTAGGATCGCTTCTTCGTTACGGACCTTGGTAAGTCCCCTGATTTTAGGAAGTTCATGAAACATCTTTAGCTCTGCGATATGGCCTTAATTCCGATTCGACTGCAACCGGACCTTCAACTAACTCTTTAGCAATCCGCAAAAAACTTTCTGCCGCTATCACCGCATTATGTTCACGTTTGACGTAGTTTTTCCCCCACTCAATCGTTTCCGGATTGTAATATCGATCAATCTCCGCAATCAATTCTTCCGGAGTCATTAAAACATTTCCAGAATTCCGGCCGGAGAAATTGGCGTATTTAATTGCTTGAATATTGTCTTCACGTACTATGCCGGCCGTTCCCCAACGCCCATGCACCACCCCAATCCGTCCAGCCGCAATTCCCTCAAGAACACTCCGTCCCATTCCCACCACAATATCCGAGTCCTCAATCGCGCGAGTAACGTCAAAAGCCGAACTGAAATTCATTCCTATTGCTGCGAGCGTGGCTCCGTAATGTTTAGCAACCGTGCGTATAATTTCAACTTCGGAGTCGTTTTTCAAATTATAGTTTGAATTAAATAAAATCTGTTTCGGTTTATTTTCGGTAATTTGACGCTTCAAATTGAATCGCTCGCAATCAATGAAATTCCGGATGATAGCGGAATCGATATTGTAATCCTGCTTTAATTTTTCCTGCACCTCTTCCGACACCGAAACGAATTGATTCACTCCTGCGGAAAGAGACGGATGCTCCGGCGCTTTTTCTCCATTTTCCAAAAAGTGCATTGTGCCATGAACCACGCAAATTATCGGAGTTTTAGGATAGCGCAACCGGAGGTACTCAACAATATGATGATGTGCCGCAATAATCACGTCGTATTCGTGGCTTACTTTTTCCTCCAAGACATACGAAAATGGGCGCGCGTCTTCCAGATCAAAATTATTGTAGGAACGGATATCTTTTTTCTCAAGTTCATGCGAAATAACCCCGAGATCGGGGCTGAAACATACCACATAGTGTCCCATCTTTTTTAATTCGGTCGCGAGAGTAAAAATCCACGTTTCACTTCCCGCAAGCATGGCAAGCGAATTGTTGCCAAGAAGTATTCTCATCTTTTTTTTATTTATTTGCTATATGAGACGAAAGGGTCACAAGTTCCTTTCGCCCGAATTGCAAACAAATTAAACTTGAACGTAGGCCACGTAATTTACGTTACCCGATCTTACCGTTTTCAGATAAATATTGGTCGAAGTTGAAGCAGAAGCCTGTGATACAAATACGCCTTGTGCAGATACGCCCTTCGCCATATCAATAATATTCGCATGTGAGGCTTTCATTTGCACAATCACAAATTTCGGCGTTGTAGCAAGACCATGAGCAACCGCCACAACACCACTCAAAAGTCCTGAAATCGTTCCGGAAAGATACGCAGCAAACAGTTTGGCGGACGTAACCGCCCGAGCACTGATCGCCCCGGCGCGAATCGCATTCGCTTTGATGTTGGTGTTGCCAACAGCCGATACGCCTATCTTTGCCGAAGTTACCTGAGCTGCGGAAATTGCTCCTTTACGAATCGCGTTTACGGCAATATTCGTATTCTGCACGGCGCTTACTCCTATCTTTGCCGAAATAACTGCTGCGGCAGCGAGTTTTATGCTCGTTACGGCTCCAGTTCCGATCTTCGCTGAAGTAATAGCACCCGCCGCTACTTCCGCGGCAAGTACAGTCCCGTCAGCAATATGAGCGGACGTAACAACGGCTGACTGAATATTGGCTCCATAGATCAGCGCCCCTTTTGAGAACGCTGGACTATAAGCCGAGATTGCTTGTCCTCTTGAAGCTGGCATAAATTATTGAGAGATTGCCTCTGGTAAGTCCGGCCAAACCGGTCCACTACCAGAAGCAATCCGATTAGATTACGGCTTAAGATTAAAATGATAAGCGGCTGCGTCTCCATTACGGACCTCCATCGTGTATTCACCAACGATCTGCCAATCATTCGAGTCGCCGGTCTTCCCCAATTTTTCAAGGAAGAAAGCGCGACCTTTCAAAGGCATGATTTTCACCTTTGAAGAATCAAATACTACCGCAACATCGTTCGGCACCCAGCGGTCAACAATAACTTTCAAGTTGATTCCAAGGTCCGAAACAAACTCTTCTACGGTATAGCCCGCACGTCGAGAATCAAGAGTAGTGCGTCGAAATTCTGAATCAAAAGCGGAAATTTTCTGCTTCTGCACGCCTCCCACAAGAATAGTGTCCGGCATAAGCCCGTCATCCCAACAGTTCTTAATCATTGTGTTCAAAACCGAGGGGATAAGAGTTTCTGCGGTACCACTGTTGTTGTTCGTGGAAGGAATAAATCCTACGAACTCGATTAGCCCGCCCATGTTGTTGTAAACGGTAGCACTTACGTCTCCGATACGAACACCCATGATTGCGGTGCGATCAAGTTCCCTTTTGAGTTCACGAAGACGAAGATCAATTTGGTAATCGTCTTCCGATGAAATTCCGGCATGATCAATCGAGGACGCGGTGCCGGTAACTTTCACACCTTTCGAGAAAATCTGCGTGAAGTTATGAACCAATGATCGAGTTGTCGATTCATCTGCCGGACCCGCCATGCCCTGCGGACGAGGATGCGCGATTATTTCCCACGTAGCGCCCGCCCCATGAGTTTGAGCCGAAGTACCTCCGGCTCCTCGATTTACAGTACATGAAGTGCTGGAGACAGCTGTAACTTGGACCACTTCTGTTTTTCCTGAAAGTTTGTTTTTCAGCAAAGTACCCGCCGTGATCTTGGAACGAGTAATATGAGACGAAGACAAACGAAGAACAGTTCCGGTGGTGTTCCCGAGCGCCATCTGCGCTGCGGTGCCTCCGGACTGAACTGCGGTTGTCGCGTTCAGCGCGTCTTCTACCCAAGAATGCTTAGTCTGTGTTGCGACTTCGTTCGAGATACCCATCATCGATACGAAATCTGTGTCATCCAAAAGGATGGCAGCCAAAACCTCCGAGAGGTCCAACTTATAGACTGCACTTTGGTCAAACGACGCGGCTTGGGTTGGATCTGCTAATGCCATAAATTTAAAAACGAATTAACTACTTTTTAAATCCCTTCTGTTTCAACGCATTTCTCAGAATAGCCCGAGATCGCGCCACACCAGTCAATTTAGAGGTGTCTTCAAAAACCCCTGAATCAACTGGGGCCGGACTTCCGGCGCCAACAGTAGGGGGAGTTTCATGGCCTGCCGGCTGACTGGGCTGACTATTCCCACCCGCCGAATTGCCACTATTGCCCGGAGCAGAAAGTCCCGCGACTTCTTCCCGAACAAAATCCTCTATATCCAATAATGCCTCCTCGACATTATCGGCTTCACTCAACATATGCGGGTTTTTCAGGATCAAATTCTTGGTCGATTGCGGAAGTTTCGCATACTCGGATTTGGCGAGTATCGATCCTACTCCCACACTAACCTCGGCTTTTAGAACCTTTCGCTCTGCCTCTATGCGGGCATCCTGTTCCCTATGGAGAGCTTCCACAAGTTCAGGATCATCGCCTGCGGCGCCAGTCGCCGGAGGAGTCGAAGGATTATTGCGCGAACGCGTAAATCCTTTACGCTTCTCGAACGCCTGCTGACGAGCATGATCACGCGTGAGGATGCGATATTCCTCTGCGGAGATGGTTACTGCTCCTTGCTGATTCCCCTGTGCCCCTTCTTGTGGAGGAGTCGAGGAATTTGCAGGAGGAGTACCTGCACCTTGCTCGTTGCCTCCGGGGTTGGCCGCTTGCGCGGGGGTGGCCGGATTTGAGGTTGTCATATGTGCTTTTATTATACCACGTTTTATAAACAAGCGCAGACAAGCGCCTGTGGATAAGTTTTTAGTTCAAAAATAAATCAAATTTTTTCTGTCCCCGCACGTTTTCCACCACCACTTCCAGTTCCTCACCCATTACCGTATCAAAATTGATAAGTTCGCCGTAACGATTGGTTTCAGTCATGCAATTTTTCTTCTCAAGCCGTACGCGCCCAAGCGCGTCTTTTATTTTCATATCAAAAGTAAGTCCGGGAGTATCGGATATCGAATGAAGCCAATCAATTTTATTTCCCGACGCCCTAACTTTTTTTGAAACTTCCCCCGAAGAGACGTCGAAAGAAAGAGGGGGCGTGTCCGTTGAATTTATTGGTTTCATTTTTTTTATTCTTCGTTAGATTTTTTTTTAACGACGAGATTTCCGTCTTTGGTGTAGGCAAGTTCAACATTCTCAATCGGAATCCACTTGCCGTTCTCATCTTTTTGAGCGGGGACCATTTTCCCGTCGTGTTTTATCATTGGAACTGTCATATTAGTATGTTCGCTTTTTACCTTTTTTCTTTTTGTGAGCCACGTTTTTTGCGCTCGCCATAGACAGCTTTACCGCCGCCTTTTGGTTTACAGCCATGCACAAAGTGATGTTCGCCGGCCTCGACCGTGAATACTCGACCGCCGTTTTTTATACAATCAAGAAATGCTACTGGCATGTTAGTCAAAAAGATAGCTTTCTAATCCCCAAATGGGGCATATCACAAGTATAACAAAAGCCGCAACGATCAGCAAACATAATAATTGTTTCAGAAATAATTTCATTTTAGCAACCTTGATTCAAATAATTCTTGTCCACCAGGGGGGAGTTTTTCAAAAATCCTTTCAGATCGCGGGCGCTCAAATCGATCATACGACTTTCGATCAGGTTCAATATCCTCATCAAGCGCATCCCATGCCGAGACAAGCGCGTCTGCCTCATCTTCTTTTCCGGCATTTCGCAATTCAGCCACTTTCCGCTTCGCTTTCGCAACCTCGAATTTATATCCGATAGCCGCCCGTTCCGTCTTGCCAGTTTCTACTTTCAAAACAGTCGGAAGTCCAAACATCCTCGCCCAAAGTTCGCTAAACGGCACCCCCTCCGCAAGCAAATCTCCTCTTGGTCCTATAATAGAAAATTTTCCATTCCTATCCGGCCCCTTAGAATATGATCTCCAAAAATCTTGCCAGTTTTTCGTGTCAACGCCGCCGGGAATACCAAAAGTTTTCAACGCACGCGTCAACTCTTCATGCGCGTCATCCAGCGCTTCGGCGTTTCCGGATTGAACAGATTGAAACATATTAATAAAATCAAGTCCGATTTTTACTGTGGCTGGATATCGCTGTTCAAGCGGTCCGAAACCAACCGACTTAGTAAAATCGGCCCCATACGCATCTTTCATGGCTCGGACAGTTACCGAAGACGCAGTGTAATACCTGAAAACTTTATCCCATTGTCCGGTCCGGATCCAACGTCCGGTGGTGTGCAAAAATTCTATATTCCATTTGTATAAAAACGTCGCAATATTTCCCCCGCCTCCGTAGGTTATGCGCGCGCTTGAGCCTCTCCGATATGGAAAGTTTGTTTCATCAATCACCGAACGCGCCATTTCATTAAAGGCCAATTCCATGTCTCCGGCTTTCAACGCCGCCCTCACGCGATTCGCCTCAATCGGACTCATGCCGTCCAAGTCAAGCATTTTCTCAGCTTTGTTCCACGATATTTTTCCTTCATTGTAAAGTTTGATCGCGTTTTCAAAATGCGAACGTGTGGCAAAATATGCAGTTCCACGTCCGGTGCTATCCGCAACGCCAACCGGAGCAAGTCCGATTTCCGCAACTTGTTTTACTTTGCCCGCGGCAGTTCCAATGTCCGCACCGAACGCTTGCGATGTTTCATTCAAAAATCCTTTTCCCCGAACCTCCGCAAGTCCTTCCGGCGAAAACCCCTTTAATGCGGCTTGCCCCAAGAATTCCGGACCAAATTTCGTATAAAGCAAAATATTATTCATCAATACGTTCCTAAACCAAGTTGTGGGGGAATCCAGCGCATTGATATAAGCATAGGAAAGCATGGATTGGTTCAGCTTTCGTCCAGCATCGGCCGGAAGCCGGATCCCCAATTTTTGCGAAATCCTACTCGTTACCTCATCAAGAAATTTGGTAAATCTTCCTTCGTATCCCATTTTTTCCAAAACCGCTGACCGGTAAGAAGTCCTGAATTCAGACGGCACCTTATCATGCAACTC
>Ga0208957_1001398_pt1 | contig 12570 bp, 10 predicted proteins | sample RifOxyA1_FD_184029 | JGI IMG/M metagenome (GOLD analysis project Ga0208957, IMG submission 184029) | Groundwater microbial communities from Rifle, Colorado - Rifle Oxygen_injection A1 (SPAdes) | ecosystem: Environmental > Aquatic > Deep subsurface > Groundwater | place: Rifle, Colorado, United... | reverse complement strand
GACGAACTGTTGGCGGAACGCGAGAAGGTCAGAGCGACCGCCGACAAGATCAGGCGGACTAAAGAGTTCGCCCCGTTCGAGCTTCTGTTCAAGGAGCAAGCCCGCGACGCGGCGATGGAGGTCGAGCTGAACGCCGACACCATCCGCGCCAACCATTACTGCGAGGACTGGTCTATCGACGAAGGTTTCTTCAAAGACGGCGTCTCGATCAAAGAGGCGGCGGAGAAGATGGCGAAAGCCATCGCCCCGTTTGCCCGGCAGTTTGACGATGAGATGCCGTCGCGGAGGAACCAGCTCGCGTATCGGGCTTGGAAGGCGGATCAGAAACGCCTCTCTGGACTTGATGACAGGGAGAAAACCTTGAAAGAACGCGAAGACAAAGCCATGAGGTTTAGAGAAGGATCGCCGGAAAGAGTCGCCCGCGACGAGTCGGCCTTGCAGAAGATCGGCAAGGCGCGGACTGCGGACGAGAAGTCGGCGGCCATGAAAGACCTCGTGGGGACGGCTCAAGGCCAGTAAGAAGCAAGCCCCGCTCCGGGCGCAGACGTTCTCCCGAAAACCAGGCAATGCCTGGAAAGGGAGGTTTTTAGAAAATGGCTGAAGCGAATGTAAACATAGAAGCTCAACTACGAATCAGGGAGACGGTTCTCGACTCGATCTCTACGATTGATCCGTATGGAGAGCGGCAAGTGATGACTTCGATCGGTCGGCAAGATATCGAAGGGACAAAACCGGAGTGGTCGAAGCAGACGCTGGATGTCCCTTCCGCGACCAACACGCAGACGCACGGGTTCACGGTGACGTTTGCGACGGCAGACTGGCGGGCGCGGACGCAAGACTTCAACTACACCCAGTTGATGAACAAGAAGGTAGCCGTTGACCTCTCTCACGAAAAGGTCAGGGTCGCCGGGATCCCGAAGGGAGGGGAGCTGGACAAGCAGAAAACGCTGAAATACAACGCGCTTCTGAACGATGTGGAGGCCATGTTCGTATCGGCCAACACGCGGGTTCAGCCTTTGCCCGGAGCGACGGCGCAGAGCGGAAGGTCGGCAGGAATCCAGACCTTCATCGTAACGAACGCCATTGCCGTCGGAGCAGGGAGCTTCCCATCGAAGTCGCTGGAGCGGTCGTATTACCACACGCTTGCGCAGAAGTGCAAGAAAACCGGCGGGCGTCCTAACAAGACCTTCTGCGGCATCGGCGCCAAAGAAGCCATCGGGAGTTGGGTCACGCAGACCAACCGCGATGTGAGCGACCAGGGCCGGAAGTTGCAGACCGTGATCGACACATACGAGACGGTCAGCGGAGTGCAGGACATCATTCTGCACATGCAGTTGACGAGTGCGCTCCTCATGCTGGAAACAGGACGATGGGATGCGGGCTGGCTAAGGGAACCGCAGTGGTTTCCTTATCCTGCGAACGGCGACTTTCACGGTGGAGATTACCGTCTGGAAGCTTCGCTCATTGCCTGGGCTGAAGAGTCGTCGGGGAAGATCACCGGCCTCCAGTACACGGCGTAGGGGGGTGATGATAACATGAACATGAAAAATGTAAAGATCGTCCTCCTCCTGGCCGGGTTGTTTCTGGCCGGGTTCGGAAAGAAAGCGGAAGCCGGGTTTTACACGACGCTGCGGTCAACGGCGGTTCAGGTCGTCGTGGCATCGAGCTTCTCGGCGGGTGTGGAGCTTTTGTCCATTATCCACTCGACCGGCTCTGCCGGTGGTAATGATCAGTTCGTTATCGTGGTTGACTCCATTGCGCTGGAGAACGCGAAGAGTGCGTTAGGCCAGACGTTGAAGGGCGGGACAACGCTCCAAGACGTGGCTTATGGTCGCGGTCGATATCCAGTGGAGCAGTACATCGTTCCGCCGATAGTGGTCTCAACAACCACAACCTCTGGCGGGTTGCCTTTCATCAAGTATGACTTCAGGGACGGCAACGGTTGTGGCATAACGGTGAATGAAGGTATCGAGGTCTTGCAGCCGGGGACGAACTACGGAACGGTGGTCACGGTCGAATGGCGGCCGAAGCCGCAATCCGGACCGTGCAGGGAGTAGTGACAAACCAATGATCGAACCGAAAGAGCCGGGCGCGGACTTCCGCATGGGGAAAACCGCGCCCGGCCTGACGGTTTTGGCCAGGAAGGACGTGGTCGATGACCGCTATCTCCGGCTCGTTGACACGCAGGAGGTCAGAACGATCATCGGATTGATTCAGACGAAGAAAAACCACATGATGAAAAACCGGAGTGGGATGTCGGACGACGGGGAGATGCGGGCTATCGGGAGCATACCGAGGGAGATTTATTTCCATCCGGCCTTCCGGCACATCTTCCACTCGAAAGACCCGGACAAGAACGAGGAAATGAAGCGAAGATTTCTGAATGAGCGGTCAGCTTTCCGGCTCGTATCAAGCAGGGTGTGAGGGGGTAAAAATGAAAAGGTTATTTTTTACAGCCGTATTGTTTTTCTCTGCGGCGGTAGTCCGTGCTGATTACACGCCGTCGCTTCAGTCCACCAGGACTTGCGCGGCGGAGCAGAACATTCTCGTGGCGACCGGCTCGATCAAGTTGGTGAGGATCGTCGTGTCGTCCCCGACGCTGAATATGCAATCGTCCTTGACGATCCACGACAGCACGACGAGTTCAAGCGGAGGGTATAATCCGAACACCAGCACGATCACATCGTTGTCAACGAACTCGAACGAGTTGAGGCCGTTCCAGATCGACTACGACCACAACATGTCGTCCGGCATGGTCTTGAACAAGCAGGGCGCGGCATGTATCGAATGTTCCTGGCGTTTTGTCTATCCTGAAAACGAGCTTGAAGGTTTGACGGGGAGATTGCCGCCTCTGGATAGTTACAGGCCGTAAAGGGGGCGCGTTCATGAAGTTTGGGAAGGCGAAATCCCTGCTCGGCCTGGAGAGCGGAGTAGATATCCATGCCGAGAAGCCGGACTTAAAGCTCCGGTCTGCGCTCAATTTCGCGAAAATTCAAGTCGGTAAATACGAGCGTTGGCGGCACCTCGTCGTTGCGAACCACGAGCTTATCGTCGTGCCGGATTATGATACAGGAACGGCCTCGATCACGAAGGGGAGCCGGACCGTCACGCTCGGTGGCGGCGCCGCTCCCACGGCGGATTTTAAGGGCCGTTTCTTCTCCCACCAAAAAGGTTCGTTCACTTACGAGATCAGGTCTGTCTCCGGCCAGGACTTGATCTTAAAAACCCCGGTGGCCGAGGACTCTGAATCCGGCCTCACCTACGTCGTGCAGAAGGTTCACTATCGACTACCCTCCGATGTTCGTCTGATCCTTCCTGACCAGAACCAATGGAACAAGCCGACAATCATCGAGGTCTTCGGATATGACGAGTATGCGGCCGATTATTCCCAGGGGCAGATCACGTTGGCGAAAGGATCGAAGACGGCGGTGTTTTCCGGCGGGGCGGCAGTGCTCGACAACTCTTTTCCTGGAGATATCATCGATGTTCAGGTCAGGGAATACCGCGTGAGGACGGTCGTATCGGACACAGAGATCACGATGGTAAACAGAGCCGTGGATGATTACTCCGGCAAATACACGATAAAATCCGACACGCCGTATAAGGGGATGCTCGTTGGTATCGGCAAACAGGATTCGGAGTTTGTCGTCCGGTTCGATTACATCCGTTCGCTTTTCCCTATGGTTTCCGACGAAGACGATACGGAGCTTCCAGTGGATTTCGACCGTGCTATCCTGGATTGGGCGAAGGGCGAATACAAGCGGATGCCGCCGGGGACGGCGGATTGGGTCAACGATGTGAATATAGCCCAGAGGCATTTGCAGAAGCTGGCCGTTGACACGACCTTGACGGTTCAGTCCGCGGAATTATTCCCTCCGGCGATCCCGCCCGGGATGGGTCGCGGCGAAGGCACGGGCAGGGTCAGAGGTTTCCGCTGATGGCTAAACGGTTCAGGATAGAATCCCTCTCAAGAGAACAGCAGAAAGAGCTTAATAATTTCTTTGGAGAGTTCGTCCCGCAGAAATTCCATAACACTTTCTTCGATTCCCTGGAAGAAACTGGCGCGATATCCGGCGAGCTTTTCGATCAGGCCAAGTTCACGCAGAAGGACAGGGCTTTCGTTGCCGAAAAAATAGCGGGCATCACCAGTGGTCTGCCGTCGAAAAAAGAAGCTTATGATAAATACATCGAGTCGCAGACTGATGTTCCGAACTTGACGACGGCAGATCTTGAGGAAAGGATCGGTGTTTTGGAGAAGCTAGACAAGGAGAGACCCACAAGCATAAATAGAGATTTAGTCAAAAGAGACGTATTGGCGGCTATGTCGGACTCCGGCATTCTTTCGACTCATTTCGATGCCGTGGCTGATGTTATCGCAGATTTCGTTTCAAAAAATCTTAGGCCTCCGACCTTGGCAGAAGCGGCGCCTGCCATTAGGGGAAGAATAGGAGGGAGTGGGAGTATTATCCCTGCACCGATACAGAACTTCATTAATAATCAGGATACGACCAATCGGATAATACGGCTGATTCAACGTGAAACCACGCCAGCGGAGACGAAGGAATCCATCAAACAGATTCAAGACATCCTGGCAGACAGATCACGGAGAGAAGCGGCTGGCGCGGACATCACGGGCTTTTTCTCGACAGCGGCTAGCGAGCAGGGGGCAAGGCGCGAGGCGTTTTTCGGAGGACTTAGAGAGAGGGCGAAGGATTTTGTCGGCTCGGAATTTGCCCCTCGCGCGCGGGAGAATTTACGGTCAAGGGGCCTCGCCAGATCCGGCCAGGTCTCGGATGTCATCGTTTCAAAATACGCGGAACTTTTCGGCGATATTTCCGAACAGGAGGCGGCGCAGCTTCAGGGCGACGTCGAATTCTTCCAGCAGCAGCAGTATGACAAGGTTTTCGGCGATTTGGTAAGCGCGGGGCTGGACGTTGGCGGAACGATCGAGACCGAGAGGGGTCGCGTCCGGTCACAGCAGATAGTCGATTTCGGGAGAAGGCAAACGGACATCGAATCAAAATTCAATCTCGATCTGTTCAGGGAACAGTCGCGGTCGGCTTACGAGACATACCAGAAAAGCATACAGGCGCAAAATGATGCAAGGAAAAGAAATGCAGAAGCGGATTTGATACAAAGCGGGACGCAGGCGGCCACGACGGTCGCGTTGGCATCGCTTATATAATGGGTTACTACGAAGACCGGCTCGCGGAGTATCAAAGCAAGATCAAGGACTTGGTAAGTCCCGAGAGGGCGGTTGCAGACGTTTCCCAGGTCCGCGGCAGGCTTGGCTCGGTCGCGTCGTCGTTCGGGGCCGGAGCTCGAGATCTAGTCAGCGGCGCGGAGGACGTTCAGGAGAGGGCTGGGCAGAGGATCGGGCGCAGGGCGACGGAGCTTTCCGACGCATACGATTTGAACCGGGCGCGGACGAGGATGGCGCAGATCTACAATATAAAACTGGAAGAATATATGAGCGCGGGGAACAGTTTGAGGGCTAGCGACGCGGCGGCGAGGCAGGCGGCGGTTGACGCTTTCACGATGGAAAATCAGGCGGAGGCAGCGGAGGCAAGCAGAGGCGTAAGGAGGGAACAGCAGGACATTCGCTCGGAATTCGAGACGGCCGAGAGGAACTTTCAGCCGGACGCTGGCAATCCTTACGAGCAGGCGTTGATGCGCTCGCTTTTCGGGTTGGCGACTACGGCGGCGGCGTATAAGTTCATCAACGGCAAGAAAGTCCCGGTCGATACTACGAAACCGGCAAATTACAACGGGACTTACGCCGGGGATTTGCGTAACGCTTTTAACCGCGAAGACGTGCGGCCATATACCCTCGATTTTGGGACGAGGGGACGGGTTAGATACCCATGAAAAAGGCGGTGATTTAAATGGGAGCCAGTGATAATTTGATTGCTGGCCTGGCTGGAGCTACTGCGGCTGGCCAGGACATCGTCGGCCTTTTACTCGGCTCAAAAATAAGAGAGCGCGAGCGGCGAAATCTTTTACAGGACGAGCTTGAGCTTTACCGTCAGAAACTCCCGCTTCAAACTTCCGAGGATGTACGGCAGAAGCAACTCACTAGCGACATAGATTTCAAACGTGCGCTCGCACTCTTACCCCACCAAACGGAAGCCAGAAAAGAAGTGGCCGCATCATACCCGAATGTTTTGGTGGACGAACAGGGTAATCCCATCAGCACGATTCGTGGGCGGGTGACGAAGATAGGGAAAAAGTCCAGGAAGATCATCACGTCGGAACAGGCCGAGCAGCTTAGAGCTATGGGCACGGAAATAACTGACGACGAGTATGTCGTAAAAGACGTTCCCGGTTCGGCGAAAGACAAAGACGTTCAGAGTTCCGCAAAATTCGTCATTGACGAAGTTACAAGAATCCTGCCGTTGAACGAAAAATCATCCGGCGGGTTCTTCGGCGGCTTGAGACAGAAAGCGATGAGCGCGATGGACATCGAGGATGAGAAATTCAGGAACACAGAGGACGTGGTGAACACGGCCAGGAGCATGGTGGCAAGAGTTCTTAAATCAACGTTCGGCGGCCAGTTGTCGGATGGTGAAAGGGAATACCTGAACTCGGTTTATGGAGCTATGCCGCAGTACAGTAGAGCGCAAAGAAGGATCGCGCTCAACAACATCAAGCGGATGATGGAAGGAAAGATGGGCGGAACATCCGGCGATATTCTCGACATCTCGCGCAAGGCCGCCCGCCCGCCGTTGGAGAGCTTCGAGGAATAGCATGGCTTTCAACCGGGAAGGGGCAAAGGCGGCCGGATGGAGCGACGCGGAGATTGACGCTCATCTCGCGTCGAGGGCAAGGAGCGTTGATGCGGAGGTCGTCACGTCCCCTGTCACGGCGGCAGCATCCGATCTGGCGGTGCGCGGGATCACGCTTCCACTGCGAAATCCGATCATGGACAGATTGACGACGGCGGCGAACAGGGTTGAGTCCGGCGTCCGGGACGTTGCCGGGAGGGTCGCAGAGTCGGGGAGCCCATTGACGGCCTCGCTGATGAGTCTCGGCGCGGAGTTCGGGAATCTTTCGCCGGAGAATGTGGCTATTAATCTTGGCGGCGAAGCGTTGGGAAGGATTGCCGTCCCGATTGCGGCGAGGGCGGCGGGCAGGGGAATCGCTCATGGCGAGGGACTTTTGACTGGATCGCAGGATGCAATTTTGGAAGCGGCCAGGGCCGGTGAAGTCGGAGGCAAAGCGCAAAAGGCGCTCATTGACACGATGCGCGGGACGCGGTCGGAAAGGGCGGTAGCAAAAGACGCGCTCGATTCTTTGCGGGCCATGAAACAGACGCGGGCGGTAAAGTACAGGGCGAAGATGGACGAAATTCAGTCAACGCCATTCCAGAAAAAAATCGACCTCTCTCCGATCAAGGAACATCTGGATGACTTGCTTGACCGATACAACATCGTAAGGAGCAAGGACGGCGGGCTGGACTTTTCCAGGGCGACCGTTGACGACCCGTCGGCGGCGGACATAGAGCGCATGGCTAAAACCGTGGACTCGTGGGGAACAAAGGCCGGAGATAATACCGTCAAAGGGCTGGATATTTTGAAGCGCAGGATTGATGATTTCTACTCGCCGTCGAGCGAGGCCAGGGCGTTCACTTCCTCATTGAGGAACAACGTCAAAAGCACGATCACCGAGGCCGTTCCTGAATATCAGAAATTGACGAGAGGTTACGAGAAGGCGACGGAAGTCATTGACGATATTTCCGCGGAGCTTTCTTTGGGGCCGAACGCGAAGGCCGGGACGATCACCAGGAAGCTCAAGCAAACTCTCCGGCAAAACTTTGACCTGCGCCGTGACTTTGTAGAAGAACTAGACAAGGCGGGTAAGCGTAATCTGATCGAGCAGATTGCCGGTGTCGAACTGATGCCTCTCATGCCTAAAGGACTTTCAAGGATAATCGCAGGCGGCACAGCCGTGACCGCTCCGTTCGCAAACCCGATGGCGTTGCTTTCGCTACCATCAATGTCTCCACGTCTTATTGGAGAAGCCGCCCTAAAAGTCGGGCAGGCGGCGCGGCTTATCGAACCGGCGACCAGAACGATCCGCAAAGCGCCGTTGACCTCCCCCCTCTCCATAGCCGCCAGGATCGCCGCACAGAGGAACGGTGAGCGGTAAAAACCTGATTTCAATGCCCGGGAACAAGCGGAAAACCGCCTTTTTGGCGGCTTTCTGCCTCCTGGCCGCATCTTCCTACCTCCTGGCCGATGTTTTGCCGACAGCCCCGATTGGATTCAGGGGAGTTGACCACCTTCACACCTGCACGGACATCGCGGAAGACCGGGCCTGCGATTCGCAAAACATGGTCGGTGATGCTGTCGGGGCGGCCTCGAAGCGTGGAGGGTCGCGCAGGATCATCCGGCAGGCCGTATCGTCGTCCGCCATGACCTCGGTCTATTGGTCCGAGGTCGATAAGGGGACATATTCCAAGTCCGCCTTATTCGGGACTTCGGGCCAAAGGATATACATCTCCACCAGCCCGGAAAGTGAATCGCCCGTCTGGCGCGTCCTTCACTCGACGCTGGCGACGGCGGATCAGTATTTCACGTTCGCAAACTTTGCGGGGAAGACCGTGATGACCGGTGATGCTTTGACAGACCCGGTTTTTCAATACGACCTGGACAAGGAAACCTTCTCTGAATTATTCTCAATGGCCGCAAGCTCGCAGACCATGAATTATCGCGCAAAGTATGTCCTGGCTCCAGACGGCTACCTCGTCCTGGCGAACGTGATGGATGTGCGCGACAGAATTTTATATCCGCTCACCGGAGCGACAACGGCATATCCTTACCGCCTGGCTTACTCGCTTTTCGATAATATCTCTTCGTTCACCGCCTCGCGGTTCATTGATGTTTTCTACGGCGGCGGCCAGCCGATCACCGGGATCACGGAGCGCGGTGGAACGACGAGCAACACGATCCTGGTCTATACTCGGGACTCGGCCCACGCAATAGTTTACTCCGTTCTCAATTTGGATTCAGCCGGTGGCGATATTACCGTGGACAACGTGGCGGCTGGTTTCGGTTGCATTTCCCCTCGCGCCCTCGCCAATGCCGGGCCATACGACATCGTGCCGACGCGGGACGGATTGATCTTCTACGACGGCGGGAAGCGGAGCCGCTTGAACCTTCTCGAAGAACTGCGCCCGTTCTCGACGCTCATCGGGCCGGACTATGAGAGGACTTTGCTTTATAAGACCGAAACCCTCACTTCCGGCATTTGGTATCAAAAAAAGGGCTGGTATGTCCTGTCGTTTTCCGATCCGTTCACAAGCCCGTATGGAAAAGCCAACACTGTTTGGATCTATGACATCCGGAACGGTGAATGGTGGAAGCAGAAAAACTGGCTTGCCTCCGGTTGGACGGTGATGAACGACAAGTTGGTCTACGGCGATTCCGTTGACAGCTACGCTATCGAGGCCGATGCAAGGACGGAGATCGACGACGCCCGCAAGGAGTTGGTCTTCGATGATCTCGACCGCTCCGTATTCTGGCGGCAGCCGGAGCCGGTGATAGATTCAGCGACCGTCGTCCAGGGTACGGCTTCTCTGAAACTTTCACCGGCCTTGAGCACATCCTGGATTTCCTCAATGACGCGCATGGGTCTTTTCAACTTCAGCGAATGGGCGGACGGCTCGGAGGTCAGTCGGGACAGGGACGCTATTTCTTTCAAGGCCAGGTTCAGCAGCATCGTCGTCCTACAATCCCTGTCCATCGGACTTCAATACGGCCCGACTCTACAGATCTTCAACTCCATTCAATCGTCCGTGACGTTAAGCTCCGCCGTTCTGTTCTCTCTCGGGTTCACGACCAACGCATCGAACAGCACGGATTGGGCGGAAATAATCGTCGATCTTTCTTCCTTCACGTTACCTGACGACTGGAACGACCCGGCCATACAGGTCGCGCCATTTTCCAGAGCCCTCACGGTCTACGGCATCCGCTTCGTCGCTACCGCCATAGATTCCACGACGGTGAACCTCGACGACCTCCGCATCGTCCAGGGAACAAAGAATCCTGTAGAGGCGTTCTATCTTCGCAAACAACGGAACTATGGAAACGTGAACAAAAAGGATTTCGGAGAAGTTATCCTTGCCCACGATAAGGATGCAAGTTCTGGTTTCAAGATCGATGTATTTATGGACTTCGGCGCGTTGGCGAACACGATAAATTTATCACCAGACATACCGAAGGAAATTTTTGTCTTCGGGTACAAGGGCTCAAATGGGTTCTCCCGGCTCGACTCGTCTGATTTCTCCTTGCTGGACTCGACCTCGTTCCCGAACGCGAACATTTACGATTACATGAACGGGCTGGCCTTGAGAAACAGGATGCTCGTGTTCGACAAGGTTGCGAACCAGACATTGCTCTTGGGAAGGAACGATTATAACGCCATCGTCTCGTCTTTCGGCGCACTCGGAACAGGGGCGACGAACTATGACACGGTGAATCAATCGGCAAAGGTCGGAAACTCGATCTTTCAGACGGACTCGTTCAACAACAGGATAAAAAAGCTGGTGATCCAGAACGATACTTTACTCTGGGAACGAGACTCCGGCGAACTTGGGACCGGGACGACCCAATATCTCGTTCCGACCGGGATAGCGGCGAATGAGTCGAACGTCTATGTCCTTGACGATGGCAATTTCCGCATCGTCAAGTTGTCCGTATCAACTCTCGGCTTTGTCTCCGAGCGCAGGATCGACTCGAACACGATAGGTGACGGCGTGCTTCAGATCGACAGCGATTGGCTCTATGCCGCGTATAACCGCGTGAGCGATAAGCCGTATTTTCAGGACGTGGTTCTGGAAAAGAGGACGCTCGGAGACATGACATTGGTTCAGCGCAAGGTTCTACGGCCACGCGGCGTGGTGGATTCTTCGACATACACCATATCCGGAGACTTTGCGCTGCTCGGAAAACATCTCTTCATCGGCTTCACCCGCAATCTGACGACGACTGGTGTTTATTTCGTGCAGAAACTCCTGAAGGACGGTTTTGATCTTGTGGACGAATACCAGACACCAAGGACGCAGTTCAGCATCGCCGGGGATGCGGAGCCGTATTTGCCGACGGCCAGGACGCAGAGAATACCACTCGGGATATCCGGTCTTCCGGCGACCTACATTCAATTGCGATATTATGACTCCGGCCAGGAAAACATCTTTCGTCTGGTGAATGAAGCAGTTTCGATGAGCACTTTGCCGTATTGAAAAAGGAGAATTTCATGAGGAATAAAACTTTGCTTTTAACGTGGCTGGGAGTCGCGTCGTTCATCCTTGTTTTTTCACGTCAGCAAACTGATGCGACGATCACGATCCTTAGAGACGCCGGTAATCTATCCCGTGGAACTCTTCCTAACGGGCGCCTCGACCCGTCCAGCGTCACGCTCTTCGGTCCGATCGTGCCCATCTCCGTAGGCACCGATGTCATATTCTCCACCAACATCGCTCCGGGGGAGATAATGGCATCAGATACGAAAAGAGGAGTTAATGGTGGTATTTTAGAAGATGCACTGTCAGTTATTTTTAGCTCTCATGTTGCCGCAAACTCGCTTGATGGAAGAAATGACATACAACTTGGGAGCATTGACAATAGTACCATAAAACGCGGTGTAGAAAATGGCATTGTAGAGCTGAACACAGGCGTTATTTTTTCTTCGATGACAACAGGTATGATGGATTTGTCAGGAACAACGCAAACGAAGAATGGTGGGATTGTATTAAATGGGAACATTAGGCTCACTCAACTCACGAAGAACACATATAGAGTAGATGCAGCTACAACTGTGTTCGATACCGATAGCGATGATAACGACCCCGCATCGATTGAAGAATTTAGATTTACGTCATCTAATGAAGCCAGGATTCTGGCTTCATTAACGGAAGGTGGATTATATGTTGGTGATAGCGCTTTGCCGGTTCGTGCATCATCAAGATTGGAAGTATTCCAAGGATCTATAACTGTTCAGAGCACTAATGCTGGAATTCGAGTTGATAGTTTAGTGGATTGCGATACTATCGATACCGATAGTCAAGGTAATTTTTCTTGCGGTTCCGATGATGCCGATAAGCCCATCATCATCCAAGATGAAGGGACAGACCTTTCGACTGTCACCGTCATAAATTTTGTAGGCGCCGGAGTGACGGCTGCGAATACGGGTAGCACCATCACGGTGACGATAGCCGGAGGAGGGGGGGGAGGCGACAATCAGGCCGTCAACACGGCGACCATCACGCTCCAGACCGATAGGTTCCACGTCGGCGGCGCGGTTTACCTGGCCACGTCTCCATTCGTCGCCATTCCAGGCAAATCCTACAACACCGGTGGCGGGACGTTCAACGTCCGGTCCATCCAGGGCTATACGACGGTGGTGTCAACGGCTCTCGACGGGAACGTGACGATGCGGATAGCCCAATCCACGTCCGCGGGGGTCGGGTTCGGGGCGTGGAGCTACGTTTCGTCCTCGGCCACGGTCATATCATCTTCAGACACGACCAATGGGGCTGGTGGTTGGCGGTATGGCGTTGTGATCGCCACG
>Ga0208957_1001393_pt1 | contig 12608 bp, 14 predicted proteins | sample RifOxyA1_FD_184029 | JGI IMG/M metagenome (GOLD analysis project Ga0208957, IMG submission 184029) | Groundwater microbial communities from Rifle, Colorado - Rifle Oxygen_injection A1 (SPAdes) | ecosystem: Environmental > Aquatic > Deep subsurface > Groundwater | place: Rifle, Colorado, United... | reverse complement strand
GGCTGGTTTTCTCGACCGGATGGACATAGCGCGCCAGCAATTCGGGGTTGACGCTGACGCGTACCGCCGTCGCCACGATTCCATGCTTGCCGAGGCTGGCGATCAACGCGTCGGTCTGGTGGCGCAGGCGGCTGGCGACGGCCCCGCTGTCGCAGGCGAGGCTCAATACCTCGTTATCCAGCTGCATGACGCGAACGTGCCCGGCCAGCGCAGCAGGCAGGGAACGATCGAGCGCGGCCTGGGTCTTCAGCAGGGTCCGGGCGCGTACGGCCAGGCCGTTCGGCAGTTGGCTGGCGAGCAGGTCGGCCAGGCTCGAGGCACTCATGGGCGTGACACGCCGGCGTCACGGGATGCCGGCTCCGCTATGTTAAGATTCAACGGTTTACCGCGTCCTGCGGGCATTTCGGATTCCTCATGCTGCAATCCCTCGTCAAGAAAGTCTTCGGCAGCCGCAACGACCGGCTGGTCAAACAATACCTGCAAAAGGTGAAAGCGATCAATGCGCTGGAGCCGGCGATGGAGAAATTATCCGACGCCGAACTGGCAGGCAAGACGGCCGAGTTCAAGTCGCGGCTCGAAAACGGCGAGACGCTCGACAAGCTGCTGCCGGAAGCTTTTGCCGTGGTGCGCGAATCCTCCCGCCGAGTGCTTGGCATGCGCCATTTCGACGTGCAGATGGTGGGCGGCATGGTGTTGCACGACGGCAAGATCGCCGAGATGCGCACCGGCGAAGGCAAGACGCTGATGGCGACCTTGCCGGCCTACCTGAACGCGCTGGCGGGCAAGGGTGTGCACGTGGTGACGGTGAACGATTACCTGGCCAGCCGGGATGCGGAGTCGATGGGCCGGCTTTACGGCTTTCTCGGGCTGACCACCGGCGTCAACATGTCGCAAATGCCGCACGACGAAAAACAGGCCGCGTACGCCGCCGACATCACCTACGGCACCAACAACGAATACGGCTTCGACTACCTGCGCGACAACATGGTCTACCAGATGAGCGAGAAGGTGCAGCGTCCGCTGGCCTTCGGCATCATCGACGAGGTCGACTCGATCCTGATCGACGAGGCGCGCACGCCGCTGATCATTTCGGGGCAATCGGAAGAGAACACTGCGCTGTACCAGCAGGTCAACCTGGTGCCGCCGCGGCTGATCCGGCAGAAGGACGAGGAATCCGAGGGCGATTACTCGGTCGACGAGAAATCGCGTCAGGTCCTGTTGTCCGAAACCGGACACGAAAAGGTCGAGGAAATTCTCACCGAGATGGGGCTGCTGCTGCCCGGCGGCAGTCTTTACGACGCCTCCAACATCATGTTGATGCACCACGTGTACGCCGCGCTGCGCGCGCACGCGCTGTATTTCCGCGACCAGCACTACGTGGTGCAGAACGGCGAAGTCATCATCGTCGACGAGTTCACCGGCCGCCTGATGAGCGGCCGCCGCTGGTCGGAAGGCTTGCACCAGGCGGTGGAAGCCAAGGAAGGCGTGGCGATCCAGAAGGAAAACCAGACCCTGGCGTCGATCACCTTCCAGAACTACTTCCGCATGTACCAGAAGCTGTCGGGCATGACCGGCACGGCGGACACCGAAGCCTTCGAATTCCAGAGCATCTACGGCCTGGAAACCGTGGTCATCCCGACCCACCGGCCGATGATCCGCAAGGACGAGCACGACCAGGTCTACCGGACCGCCAAGGAGCGTGACCAGGCGGTGATCAACGACATTCGCGCGCGCAATGCCGGCGGCCAGCCGGTGCTGGTCGGCACCACGTCGATCGAGGCCAACGAGCATCTGTCCGCCGAACTGACCCGAGCCGGACTGCAGCACAACGTGCTGAACGCCAAGCAGCACGCCCGCGAAGCCGAGGTGATCGCGCAGGCAGGCATGCCGGGCGGCATCACCATCGCCACCAACATGGCGGGCCGCGGTACCGACATCGTGTTGGGCGGCAGCATCCAGAAGGAGATCGACGCGATCCGCACCGACGAGACGCTGTCCGACGCGGAGAAGGACGCGAGCATCGCCGCGCTGAAGACCGACTGGCAGCCGCGTCATGACGCCGTGGTGGCGGCCGGCGGGCTGCACATCATCGGTACCGAGCGCCACGAGTCGCGCCGCGTCGACAACCAGTTGCGCGGCCGTTCGGGGCGCCAGGGCGACCCCGGCTCCAGCCGCTTTTTCCTGTCGCTGGAAGACCCGCTCTTGCGCATCTTCGCATCCGACCGCGTCGCTGCGATCATGAACCGCCTGAAGATGCCCGAGGGCGAGGCGATCGAGCATCCGTGGGTGACGCGCGCGATCGAAAACGCGCAGCGCAAGGTCGAACAGCGCAACTTCGACATCCGCAAGCAGCTGCTCGAATACGACGACGTCTCCAACGACCAGCGCAAGGTGATCTACGAGCAGCGCAACGAACTGCTGGCGAGCGCCGACATCGGCGACACCGTCCGCGCCATGCGCGACGACGTGCTGGACGAAACCGTCAACCTGCACATTGCGCCGGGCAGCATGGACGAGCAATGGGACGTGGCGGGCCTCGAAAAGTCGCTGGCGGCGCAGTTCTCGCTCGATCTGCCGCTGCAGCAATGGCTGGACGAGGACAAGACCTTGAATGAGGAAGGCCTGCGCAAGAAGATTCTCGAGGCTGCCGACGCGATCTATCGGGAAAAGGAAGCCCAGGTCGGCGGCGACGGCCTGCGCCAGTTCGAACGCGCGGTGATGCTGCAAAGCATGGACACCCACTGGCGCGAGCACCTGTCGGCGCTGGATCATCTGCGCCAGGGCATCCACCTGCGCGGTTATGCGCAGAAGCAGCCGAAGCAGGAATACAAGCGCGAGGCGTTCGAACTGTTCTCCGCCATGCTGACCGCGATCAAGACCGAGGTGACGCAGATCACCGCCACCGTGCAGATCCGCGCACCCGAGGATGTGGAGGCAGTCGAGCCACGCGAGCCATCGAACGTCCAATTCCAGCATACCGAGTACGACGAGAGCCAGGACTTTGCCGAAGTCGACCAGGCTGCGGCTGCGGGCGAGGGCTATCCCAAGGTCGGCCGCAACGATCCCTGCCCGTGCGGTTCGGGCAAGAAGTACAAGCAGTGCCACGGCCGGCTGAACTGAGGATCCGCCATGCCTTACTACGTTTTCCGTCTGGGAATGTTCAAAGTGCTGGAAAAGCAGGGCGAATGGGCGAGCTTCAAGGAAGCCAAGGCCCACACCAACGAACTGCGCAAGACGCTCGATCCCAAGACCGGCGACAAATACAAGATGATCTTCGCCGAGAACGAGATCGCTGCCCAGGACACGCTGATGGCGGAGCGGGAACTGGATCAGCGCTTGTCGGGCGACGACTGGTAAAGTTGCTCACCCACTGTCGCGACCTGTCGCCCGGGACGCGTACGGCGGTTGCTGATCAACACTGATTAAGCTGCGATGGCTGAATACAACGAAGACGCTTATCGGCTGGCTAGAAAAGCCTACATCGAATACAGCTGCCCATTCGAGCGGGCCCTGTTGTCGCGCTGCGTGAGCTGCGACCGCTCGCGCAAGCTGAATCTTGCCGAGCGCGAGGCGATTGCCTGCAGCGATCCCACGGTACGCGAGCATTGCCTGGCGTTTTACCAGGACCTGCACGAGAACGCGCAGTTCGCGCTCAGGATCAACCCCGATGCGCCATGGCCGTTCGGCAAGGAGATCCGTGCCCAATGCGGCGGCGTGCGCGGGCTGTCGGCTGCGCTGGATAGCCCGACCGACGAGGCGACCGACATTGCCGCCAGCGTGCTGCAGGGGCGGGCGCGTTTCGGCGACATTGCCGATTTCCCCTATTCCGAGATCATGCGAGCCGTGGTGCACTACGAACCGCGCAAGCGTCGCCCATGAGCGGCGGGGAACCCGGGCCGCTGCGCCCGGTCACTTGTCAGCTTTCGCTTTTTGATTACACTTTCCGCGTGCGCACCCGACTCCGACGATTCCTGCTGTTGTTGTTGATGCTGACCCTGCCGGCGCAGGCGTTTGCTTATTCCGCCATGCAGGTCTGCATCCTGCCGGACCGTGCAGCGATGGAACAGATGGCGATGCCCGACGAAGCCATGACCATGGCGGACTGCCACACGCCCGACCAGCCGCAGCCCCCGCCCGGCCAGCACGAATGCAAGTTCTGCGCCGCCTGCGCACTGGCCACGGCCTTGCCGATCGGGTTCGCCGACAGCACCCCGGTCGTCCCGATCGCACACCACTTCGCTCCGCAGCCTGCCGCATCGTTCAGCGGCTTCATTCCCGACAGTCTCGACCGTCCACCCCGAACCGCCCTCGCCTGAGCCCCGCGCGACGACGCGCGGTTCCGTTTTGCGCGCGGCGATCCTGCCGCGAACTTGCGAGGACGATCATGTTGAAACTTTTCTTACGCCATGCGGCGCCGTTGGCGCGCGCATCGCTCCTTGGCCAGACGGCGGCTTCTGTGTGGCTGGCAGCGCTACCTGCCGCACAGGCTGCCGAAGTCCTGGCTTCTCCGCCGGTTGTATCCAATCCTTTCGCGCACTATCAGGCCTGGCGCGAGGACGCATTGCAGGACTGGCGCAAGGCCAACGACCGGGTGGGCGAAATCGGCGGCTGGCGTACTTATCTGCGCGAGTCGCAGCAAACCGGCGAGGCCCCGGATCAGACCGGGCAGGCCCATCATGCGCACTGAGGGGACGGCCATGCATCCGACTTTTCCTGTGCCGCGTACGCTGGCCCTCGCCGTGCTGTCTGCCGTCCTGCTGGGCGGCTGCGCGAGCTTTTCGGCTGACGGCGGCTTCGGCGCGGTCCAGTCCGCCACCCAGTCGCGCATCCAGAAGGATGTCGTCTGGGCGCGCGACGAAGCAGCCCGGTCGCAAACGCAGGCGCGCATCGATGCGCTGCTGGCGCAACCGCTTTCAGCGGACGACGCGGTACAGATCGCGCTGCTCAACAATCCCGGCCTGCAGGCGGCCTTCAACACGCTCGGCATCGCCGAGGCCGACTGGGTCGCGGCGCAGCGCCTGCCGAACCCGGGCGTGTCCATCGGCCGTCTCACGCGGGGCAGCGAGGTGGAATGGGAACGCAGCCTGCATCTCAACCTGATGCGGCTGCTGACCATGCCGATGCGCATCGACATCGAGCAGCGGCTGTTCGAGCAGACCCGGCGCGAACTGGTTCTGAACGTGCTGCGGCTGGCGGCGGACACCCGCAAGGCCTGGGTCGTCGCGGTGGCGGCGAAGCAATCCGCGCATTACCAGCAGCAGACGATGGATGCTGCCGAAGCCGGCGCGGAACTGGCGCGCCGTATGGCGCAGGTCGGCAACTGGAGCAAGCTGAAACAGGCGCGCGAGCAGTCGTTCTATGCGGATGCCGCCCTGGCGGTGGCGCGTGCCGAACAGACGAAGCTGCAGGCGCGCGAACGCCTGGTCCGGCTGCTGGGCCTGCCCCATGGCGATGCGCTGCAATTGCCCGAACGCTTGCCGGACCTGCCTGCAACCCTGCCCGCGCTGCCGGATGTCGAACAGCTGGCCATGGATTCGCGCCTGGATCTGCAGGCCACCCGGCTGCAAACCGAGGCGCTGGCCAGGAACCTGGGCCTTACGCGCCGCACACGCTTCGTCAACGTGCTGGAGCTGGGCGCCATCAGCAACAGTTCGAACGAAGCGCCCTTGCAGCGCGGCTACGAAATCAGCTTCGAACTGCCGCTGTTCGACTGGGGGCAGACCCGGGTGGTGCAGGCCGAATCGCGCTACCGCCAGGCGCTCGAGCGCGCACGCGAGACCGCGGTCAACGCGCGTTCCGAGGTGCGCGAGGCCTATGCCATGCAGCAGACCCAGTACGCCATCGCACGGCACCTGCGGGACGAGGTGGTGCCGCTGAAGCAGCGCATTTCCGAGGAAAACCAGTATCGCTACAACGGCATGCTGATCGGCGTGTTCGAACTGCTCGCTGATGCGCGTTCGCAGATCGCGTCGGTCAACGCCGCCATCGAGGCGCAGCGCGATTTCTGGCTCGCCGACGCCGACATGCAGATGGCGCTGGCCGGCACGCCGGGCAAAACCCCGGTCACCTCTCTCCCGCCCGCGTCTGCCGATGCGGCGGGCGGACACTGAAAGGATTCTTCATGACCTCAAGACGTGATTTTTTCAAACTCGGCGGCGCAGCCGCCGTCGCCACGGTGAGCCCGGCCGCCCTGGCGGCCCTCCCTGAAGTGGTCAGCATGGACAAGCCCGATACCCAGCCACCATTGCTGCCGCCCAACGGCCGGCCCTACAATCCGGTGGTGACGCTCAACGGTTGGACGCTGCCGTGGCGCATGAAGGATGGCGTGAAGGAGTTCCACCTGGTCGCCGAGCCGGTGGTGCGCGAGATCGCGCCCGGCATGAAGGCGCATCTGTGGGGTTACAACGGCCAGAGCCCCGGCCCCACGATAGAAGTGGTGGAAGGCGATCGCGTGCGCATCTTCGTCACCAATCGCCTGCCCGAGCACACCACCATCCACTGGCACGGCCAGCGCCTGCCCAACGGCATGGACGGCGTCGGCGGATTGACCCAGCCGCAGATCAAGCCGGGCAAGACCTTCGTCTACGAATTCGTCGCGCGTCGCCCCGGCACCTTCATGTACCACCCGCATGCCGACGAGATGACGCAGATGGCGATGGGCATGATGGGCTTCTGGGTGACGCATCCGAAGGGCAGGCATCCGGCGATCGAACCGGTCGACCGCGATTTCTGCTTCCTGATCAACGCCTACGACATCGACCCCGGCAGCGCCACGCCCTCGGTCAACACCATGCTCGACTTCAATCTGTGGACTTGGAACAGCCGCGCGTTTCCCGGCATCGACAGCCTCAACGTGCGGTTGAACGACCGTGTGCGCATCCGCATGGGCAATCTCACCATGACCAACCACCCGATGCATCTGCACGGCGTGGAGTTCGAGGTGACCGGCACCGATGGCGGTGCAGTACCGAAGTCCGCGCGCTGGCCGGAAGTGACCACCGACATCGCGGTCGGCCAGATGCGCCAGATCGAATTCGTCGCCGACGAGGAAGGCGACTGGGCCTTTCATTGCCACAAGAGCCACCACACCATGAATGCGATGGGCCATGCGGTGCCGACGATGATCGGCGTCGATTACAGCGGCCTGGCGGGGAAGATCAGCAAGCTCATTCCCGACTACATGGCGATGGGCGAGCGCGGCATGGCCGACATGGCCGAAATGGAGATGCCGCTGCCCGACAACACGCTGCCGATGATGACCGGCCGAGGCCCCTACGGCCCGGTCGAGATGGGCGGTATGTTCAGCGTGATGAAGGTGCGCAGCGGGCAGAAGCGCGGCGACTATTCCGACCCCGGCTGGTACAAGCAGCCGCCCGGCACGCAGGCGCGCGAGCTTGCCGGCGCGATGGCCGAACCGATGCGCGCGCCCTCCGCTGCCTCGCCCCGGGGTGCCCCGGGCGATGTCGAGGTGAGCGTACGCAAACCCGCCGGCCACGCCGGTCATTGAATGCCATGTTTATATCGATACGTTTAGGAACTGAAAAATGAAGATCTGGATTCCCTTGCTGGCCGCCCTGACGATCGCCGTGCCGCTGCACGCCGAACCTGTGAACCCGCCGGCCGCACAGGCCAATGTGATGACCGATGGCGTCGTGCGCCGGGTGGATGCCGCCAATGGCAAGCTCACCCTGCGTCACGGGCCGATCGTCAACCTCGACATGCCCGCCATGACCATGGTGTTCCGGGTGCAACCGCCGGAACTGATGAAAGGCCTCAAAGTGGGCGATGCGGTGAAATTTCATGCCGAGAGCATCGACGATACCCTGACCGTCACGGCGATCCAGCCCGCACACTAGCGGACAAGGCATGAACCTGACGGGCCGCCGGGCCCATCCCGGCACGAAGCATCCAAAATTAGGATAAGCGAGTCTTTTGTACTAGATTGAAAATGAGTGATGTCGAACACACGCAGTATTGGGTGTGAGGACATTTTCCCCTCGCTATGGAGACAGAGATGAAACACATATCACGCATATCAATAGCCGCCCTTGCCCTTTCCTTGGGGATGGCGGGCATCATGCCGGTGTATGCCGCCGATCAGGCGCGCGATCAGGATCGTACCCAGGTGCGTGATCAGGATCGCATTTACGGTTCCGAACTGATGACGCGGCAGGAGCGGGCCGAATACCGCAATCGCATGCGCACCCTGAAAACCCAGCAGGAACGCGACGCCTTCCGCCTGGAATATCACAAGCAGATGCAGGAGCGTGCCCAGGCCCAGGGCAAGACCTTGCCCGACATGCCGCCTGCGGGCATGGGACCCGGCTCCGGTATGGGGCCCGGGATGGGACCGGGTTCTGGCATGGGGTCCGGTTCCCGTCGCTAGCGGGTTGCCCCGAGTGGTCAGGTGGGAGCGGCTGGTGCGCTGAAGTGCAGCGTGGCCGCGAACCCGTGGCCGCCATCCGCGCGCGGCAGTCCATCCCCCAGTTCAAGCTGGGCATGTGAGAGTGCTGCAATGCGCGCGACGATGGAAAGACCGAGGCCGCATCCCTCGTTCTCGACCTCGCCGCGCACGAAGCGGGCACTGAGTTGCGACCGTAGCGCAGGGGCTACGCCCGGGCCATCGTCGGCAACGGTGATGGCACAGCCCGTTTCGCGATGCGCGATGTGCACGTCGATCCGCGCGCCTTCCCCTGCATAGTGCACGGCATTGTCGAGCAGGTTGCGGACCGCGACCTGCAGCCATGCCGCCGTGATGGCGATACGGCATCCCGCTGCCGCATCGACCGTCAGGGTTTGCCCTTGGCGTTGCGCTTGGGGCAAAAGTTCTTCGCACACTGTCGCCACGATTTCTGCGGGATCCAGCGGTGCGGGCGGGCTGCCCTGCGTAGCCGGATCGACGCGCGCGAGCGTCAGCAATTGCTCGACCAGGTGCGTCATCCGGTCCACGCCGACGATCACCTGCGCCAGCGCATGCTGCTGGCTGTCAGCCGTTTGCGCGCGCAGCGCGACCTGCGTCTGCACTTTCAAGGCCGCCAGCGGCGTGCGCAATTCGTGCGCGGCATCCGCGGTGAAGCGGCGCTCGTTTTCGAAGGCTTCGTTGACACGTCGGATCAGCGCATTGAGCGCGGTGCGCAGCGGCGCAATTTCCTCGGGCAGCGCGGGCGATTCGTCGAGTGGCGTCAGGGCCTGCACATCGAGCGCGCCGACCTGATGCGCCACCGTATCCACCGGCCGCAGGTTGCGGCCGATGCCCCACCAGACCGCCAGCGCCATCAGCGGCAGCGCCAGCGCGGCAGGAATCAGCAGCGACAGGCCGATCTCGCGCGCCAGGCCTTCGCGTGCCGCATGGGCCTGGCCGACGACGACCCGATATTCCGCGTCGGGATCCTGTACCGCATAGAACCGCCAGCGTGCGCCTTCGTACTGGCGCTCGCTGAATCCCGGCCCGATTCCGGATTCAAACCCGGCGTGGCCCATGGACGTGGCCAGACGCAGCATCCGTCCGTCATCGTCGTGCCACACCTCGAATGCGATGGGCACCGGATTGTGGTGGCTGTGATCCTGGAGCTCCTTCGCAAAATGCTCGACTTCGCCGGCCGCCACGATCGCCAGCAGTGTGTCGGCGACCTGCGTCAACTGGTCGTCAAGCAATTCGTCCGCTTCATGGTGCGCGCGCTGATACACCACCAGCGCGGACAGCAGCCAGATCGCCGCCACCGAGCCGGTCAGCAGCCACACCAGCCGCCGCCGCAGGGAATACGGCCGGCTCATGGCGTCGCGCCTGCCGGCACCATGTAGCCGACGCCGCGCACGGTACGGATCAGGTCGTTGCCGAGCTTCTTCCGCAGGTGGTGGATGTGGACTTCGAGCGCGTTGCTGTCGACGGCCTCGTTCCAGGTGTAGAGCTGTTCTTCCAGCGTGCGGCGTGTCAGCACCCGGTCGGTGTTTTCCAGCAGCAGGTGCAACAGGTCGAATTCGCGTGGGGTCAGTTCGACGGCCTGACCGCCGCGCGTCACGCTGCGCGCCGCCGGATTGAGTTCGATCTCGCCGACGGCGAGCACCGGCTCCGGGCGGCCATGGGCGCGCCGCACCAGCGCGCGCAGGCGGGCGGTAATCTCGTCGAGGTCGAAGGGCTTCAGCACATAGTCGTCGGCGCCGAGGTCGAGCCCGCGCACTTTGTCCTCCAGCTGGTCGCGCGCGGTCAGGATCAGCACCGGCGTCGCGTCATGGCGCCCGCGCAGCCATTGCAGCACCGACAGGCCGTCGCGTTTCGGCAGCCCCAGGTCGAGCACCACGGCCGCAAACGATTCGGTGGACAGGGCCGTTACCGCCGCCTCGCCATCGCGCAGCCAGTCGACGGCATAGCCCGCCTGGGTCAGTCCCGCTTGCAGGCCGTCGCCCAGCAGGCGGTCATCTTCCACCAACAATATGCGCATCGTTCCGGTTCATCCTTGGGTCATTGTTTCGGAATCCTGACCGTGTCCTCGTCGAACACACCCTGTTCCGCCTGGCGGTGGCAGGCAGCACAATTGGCGGCGGAGCCGATCGATTTGCGCGACCATGTCGCCTGCGAAACCTCGTCGTGCTTGCGCACGAACCAGCGGGTTTCGGTGATGCGCAACGGCGCCGCGCTGGCTTCCATGCTTTGCATCACCCGACTGCCCATCCGGCTGGTGCCGCTGTCGGCGGCGTTGGCCTCCAGGAATCGCAGGATATCAGCCTGGGTTGCCGGATCAAGGCTGGCGTTTTCACCGAAGTGCTGGTCGAGTCCGCCCATCAGGCGTCGCCACGACGCCTTCGGCAGGAAAGCCGGCGAATAGGCGATATGGCAGCTTGCGCATTCCTGTTGCCAGGCCTTGTTGGTCGTCCGCGGCAGGACATTGCCGCCGCCATCGCCATGCGCATCGCCCGCAGGCAGCGAAAACGCCAACAGGCTGAACACGCCGACCGCCGCGACGACCCCGATTCCGCGCAATAGATAATTCATGGTGTGCTTCTTATCGGGCCTGGCTCAGCCAGGCGATGAAATCGCCTTTTTCCTGCGCGCTGCATTCGCGTTGCAGGACATCCTGGCAGTTGCGCCGGAACCATTTCTCGACCTTGGCCGCATCGGTGAAGCGCTGCGGATTGGCCGCCGGCGCCAGCGGCTCGATGCGCTTGCCGACGCGGGTGCGTCCCGCCTGGGTTGGGTTGGCGGTATGGCAGCCGGCGCAGCTCACGGCCTGGCCATCGCGGCCCGGGTGCTCGGTGCGATACAAGGCCGCACCGCGCGAGGCGGACAAGCCGGACACCGGCATGCCCGCCTGCTGCGCATACTGCGCCATCAGACTGGCAGGGCTGTCGGCCGCCGCCACGGCGGAGGCCATGCCGAGTACCGCCAGGCCACCGTAGAGAAGGTGCTTAATCATGCGGCACCTCGTTTCCCGCGCCGAGGTATTGCTTGCCGGTCACCATGCTTTGCGCCACCCGTTCGCCTCGCCACTGGTGAAACGCCAGCGCAGCCAGATGCAGGCCGATGAAACCGAGCATCAGGCCGAACCCGAATTCGTGCGGTTCGCCCAGCACATCCTCCAGCCAGGGCATATTGCCCAGCCAGCCGGCGAGCGGGCCGGTCTGGAACTCGCTGGCGGCCAGCCCCAGTCCGGTGACGACCATCAGCGCCATCACGCCGTAGGCGAACAGATAACCCAGGCTGGCGAGCGGATCGTGGCCTGCGCGATGCTTCGCGGGAAGGCGCAAATTCCTGAGGCTGTCTTTCCACACGGCGGGATGCCACAGGTCGCGCCAACGCGCGCTGGCCGGACCAGCCAGACTCCACAGCAGCCGTGTCAACAGGCCGGCCGTCAGGGTGTAGCCGATGAGAATATGCAGGTTCCACAAGGTTTTTTCATACGGCCCGTGTTCGAACCAGTCGGCCAGCTGGCTGGTGACGATGAGCGATACGATGGACAGCGCAATGACCCAGTGCAGCAGGCGCAGCAAGGGGTCGAACACGCGATGCGGATGGGTGGCGGCATGTGACATGGCAGTCTCCTGAGAGGGGAATGCAGCAGACTGTAGGCGCCCCAGCTTAGGGGCACCTTAAGAGAAACGTTTATTCGGCAATCCTGGGCGCCGCATGGATTCACTTTCTCCAAACACGCGCGTAAAGGCTATTCTGACAGTGGGCCGAAAAACACAGGCATGTCCACATGCGTGCTTTGAGTCATCGCACGGAGCCATTTGCAATCAACCGGATCGAGATTGGGGCATGAAGAACATCAAGCTGGGTTTTTGGACGCTACTGCTGGCACTGACGATCCTGTGGCTGCTGGCCGACACATGGATGCCCGACCCCTTCACCTATTTCTCGCTTCGCACCGCGCTGATGCAATACACCGGCGTCATCGGCATGGGCGCCATGAGCGTCGCCATGCTGCTGGCCACGCGGCCGAAATGGCTGGAGCCCCCACTGGACGGGCTCGACAAGATGTATCGCCTGCATAAATGGCTGGGAATCACCGGACTGGTGTTTTCCTGCATTCACTGGTGGTGGGCGCAGGGAACCAGGTGGATGGTGGGCTGGGGATGGCTCAGCAGGCCTGCACGCAAGTCGACTGCCGGCC
>Ga0208957_1001389_pt1 | contig 12630 bp, 19 predicted proteins | sample RifOxyA1_FD_184029 | JGI IMG/M metagenome (GOLD analysis project Ga0208957, IMG submission 184029) | Groundwater microbial communities from Rifle, Colorado - Rifle Oxygen_injection A1 (SPAdes) | ecosystem: Environmental > Aquatic > Deep subsurface > Groundwater | place: Rifle, Colorado, United... | reverse complement strand
AGTTCCCTGTCCTGTGGCTTTGTGCGATACTCCCTCTCCCCACTGGCAACCTCTTCTTGTTTGTCCGTTCCTGTCTGTTAGTTTACAATCCATTTCCTTCACCCTCCTTTATTACTGCTAAGATGTCCAGGTTTTTATTGCTCTGAGCCGCCCTAGCCGCCGACTCAGCCGCCCAAGCCGCCGACTGAGCCGACCTAGCCGCCAACTCAGCCGACCTAGCCGCCGCCTCAGCCGACCTAGCCGCCGACTCAGCCGACCTAGCCGCCGCCTCAGCCGACCTAGCCGCCTCAGCCGACCTGTCTTTACCTGACAGCCAGGCGTTTGCCCATAACACGAATTTAGGGTTCGTATACACTAATAGGGCTAGTTTTATAGCTATGCTCACTCGTTGCTCCAGTGTAATAACAGGTTTCTCTATCTGCTCGATAGTTGTCCCCCTCTTACACCCCTTTTTGAGAGCATCGCTAGCGACTTCCTTATCTGGCTCAAACTCCCATAGCAGTGCGGTTTCGCCAAAGTTGCCGTGTATAGGGTCAGCAAAGACCGCCAGGAGAGGGTCAGTGTAGTAGTGGATAACTCCATCAGAACATAGGGCAGTTCCCTGTCCTGTGGCTTTGTGCGATACTCCCTCTCCCCACTGGCAACCTCTTCTTGTTTGTCCGTTCCTGTCTGTTAGTTTACAATCCATTTCCTTTACCCTCCTTTATTTTCCGCTATATCCCCGATGGTCAGTTTTGGGGATAGCCTTGCCAAGTTCCTGATGTTGTTCCAGACCTGACTAGCTTTACCACTAACCTTTATCACGAGCATACTATACCTCCTTTACTATCTATCTTCATCTTGCCCTTTTCAGTAATTCACTACCTCGACAGCTATGGCCTGTGAACAAGTTATCCCTGGAAAACATCTCCCTTTCAACCTCTAGGTCAGTGCCACAAAAAATACAAAGACCCTCATCGTTTCTCTTTTCCTCAGCCATCGTTAGTTGGAGACACCCAGCGCAATCGTCCTTATCGCAAGTGAAGTGAACCTGTGGCGACCAGGGACATGTAGTTTTCATTGTGCGACCTCCTTCACTCTAAATACTTCTTGAGGACTTCATAGGCAGAGTTCGCCTAAATTCCTCAAGTTAAAACTCTACTATCTGCACATTATGAGCTAATCGGCGACAGTTTTTACAAAGGCTAGCTAATGGCATATTTACAGTTATTCTCCAATTACCCCGCTTCGAACAATCACGACCACAAATATATCTGCCCGGGCGAGAGAGTAGATTTCCATTGCCGTCTTGTCCAGGTCGTAATCTTCCGGGTTACAGGATACATCAATCAGGATTTCCTTGATTTGAGCTACTGTCTTTATTTCCGCTTTCGTAACCATCTTTATCCCTCTCCTTTTGCTCTAGTCCTTAGACTTGCGGGCTGGTGCTATCGCCTCATCGTAGGCTTTGTTGGCTGGTGCTATCGCCTCATAGTAGGCTTTCCAGGCTGTTGCTATCGCCTCATAGTAGGCTTTGTCGGCTGTTGCTATCGCCTCATCGTAGGCTTTGTTGGCTGGTGCTATCGCCTCATCGTAGGCTTTGTTGGCTGTTGCTATCGCCTCATCGTAGGCTTTCCAGGCTGTTGCTGTTTTACTTTTGGCTGTCATATTCGCTTTCCTCCTATTGCCCTAGTCCTCAGACTTGCGGGCTAACTTCCTCTGGCTTTGCCTTCTTTAATCTTCTGTCCATTTCAATGATTGCCTTCCGACGCAAAGAACTACCGACATTGATACTTTTCTGATTAGTATTATGGCAATCATCCACTATCCCCCGCCAGATTTGGTCATCAGTCATATTGAAACGTGAGCTCGGTATTATCCCCATCTCTCCTCCTTTAGTTTCCTTGTATACTTATTCTTTTGGTTACTATAAGACTAGCACATTCTAAACCACTTGTCAATACCCTGACAACAATTATTTAGGCACAAACTAAAATTATTTTACTTATTTTTTAGCTTTCATTCTAAACCCTATTGACAATAGTCGGTTAATATGATAACATAAACTTATGAACTCCAAAGAAGCAAGTATCCTACAACAAAAAGCTAGAGGCACATATAAACGAAATGAGGAAATTCGCAAGTTAGCAAGCGAAGGACAAAACTTCGCTCAGATAGCTCGGCGGTATTCTTTGACAAGGCAAGCAGTAAGAGCGATAGTCCAGAAGGTTTTTAAATAAATGAGCCATGACTCATTTATTTATTACAAAGACGAAATACTATCTCATTATAATAGGCAATGTGTTTATTGCGGGCAAAACTTAAGCCTTCAAGAAACCGAACTAGACCACATAGTCGCCAGAACTAAAGGGGGGAAAACAAGATTGTCAAATGTAGTTCCTTCTTGTATGCCTTGCAATCGTAAAAAGAGTAATAACCCGCCGCCTATTCCTATTCAATTATGTTTTGAGTTAACTAGATACAGGATATTCCCAAGAGTTCAACAACTAATTAAGAAGGCTAGAGGGAATGAGCATATTACTTGACGAACTATGCCCGAAATGCGGAGACCAATTAACTGTTCGGCAGCATTATAGGACTGGGCATGAGTTTATCGGGTGTCTGGGTTATCCCGTTTGCAGGTTCACACGGCAAATAAAAATTGATGAACATGGATTTTATGAGAAGTTAAAGCTCTGGATTCCTCCATCTAAGTTCTGCGAGAAGTGTAATCGGACTGGGCTATTGCCTCTTATTCTACCTGATGGGACAAAGAGCCGGCACGCTAAAATCTTCTGCCAGTGCCGGCAAAAGCACGAATACCAGCCTCGCCTTAGACCAGAGGACATAGACTTCGCGGTGAGCTATTCGGTTTACCGGTCGCTCTGTCAGGAGCACGGCTGGGCTGACCCTGGTCCCGATTACCCGACTGAGCGAGAGCCAAGAGGGGCGCCGCCCCTTTTTAGACCTCGTCCGGTGGCTGCCGAGATAGCACGGTTGAAAGGTGAGGTCAACTATCTTCACCAGAAAATCGCTGAATTAAGGGCAAAGAAGAAAACTGAGCAGAATTACCAGCCTTTTTAGCGCTTGACAACGGGCTTTGCTTAGTGTAGTGTAAGGAAGACGCACTAACGATTATGAGGATGATAAATGACTTCAGACAACTTAAAAGCCTTGTTAGAAACCACCGAGTTCCTCTTTGCTGCCTTTTTGCGAGCTAAGGGCATCCTCTTTATTCGGACGGAGTGGCGGACCCCACAACAAGCCACTTTTATATTTCAGTCCGTCTCCGATGACCTATTGGTAGCCTGGCAAAAAGCCGATGATGGTGTCTCGGCCAGGGCACTTTATGATTCCCTCAATTTCTTTAGAGACGAAATGAGGAGAAGCCGTAATGTCTGACGAGAAAAAGTATTACGCCAGAGCCCACGCTAAAATACTGGATTTGATACCTACACTAAGAGGGGAATCCTTAACTCGTGAGCAATGGCACCGGCTCTGTAATATCAATGCTAATGACCCGAAACATATACCATACCGAGACGCCGTTAACCGGGTGCTTTATGAACTATCTTTAGTAAATGAAAAGAAGCTCATAATAAAAGAGGGTAGCCGTTTTAAGGTGCTGGATAGTGAGCGTGTCCCGATTGACTTCCGAGGAAAGAAAAGTAATAAGGTTGACCTCATTTTGCCTTTTGGCATCCATCAGTACTGTTTTCTTTACCGTAAGAATATAATGATTGTCTATGGCAGTAAGGATGCTGGTAAAACAGCATTCCTGCTAAATGTGGTAAAGCTAAATATGAGCAAACATCGGATACTTTACTTTTCCTCTGAAATGGTAGATGAGATAGCGATTAGGTTGGGGAAAAATGCAGAAGGTTTGCCGCTGGATGATTGGTGTTTTGAGCCTTATGAGAGGTCTTACGATTTTGAGGCGGTCATTGAACCAAATGCTATTAACATTATAGATTATTTGGAGCTTGGCAGTGACGAGTCCGAATACTACAAGGGCGTGGCCCTTGTCCGGAAGATATTTGATAAATTGGATAAGGGGATTGCTATCATTGCTTGCCAGAAAAATAAGAACGCTGAATTGCCAAAAGGTGGCTCAGGATTACTAGAGAAAGCCCGCATTGCTGTATCCCTCGACCCTGGTATTATAAAGCTCACAATAGCTAAGAACTGGGCTGATGGGGTTCAGACCTCCCCAAGAGGAAAAACTTGGTCTTACAAGCTGGTCGGTGGCATTAACATAATCAACCCCCAAGAGTCCTTTGACGAAGAATTATGAGAAAGTTTGACTTTGAAGTTTTGGGTATGGGAATGAATACATCGGGTTATCCCGGTGCCTTCACTAAGCCTGTTCAAGTTATTATTAAATCAGTAATTTACGGCAAGGTTTTACATCTCTATTCAGGTAGTAGCCTGCTTGGGGATGAAAGAATTGATATTGAACATTCTAGCGCCACAAGGAATTGCCGTGTTGAGGATTTTATCAAGGAAGATACTAGAGAATGGGATTGGTGCTTGCTTGACCCGCCATATGCGATACAGAGAGCGAATCTAAAACTAGGTGCTTATGGCGAATATGGTAGCTTATCAGGTAATACCCTTTGGCGGGCAGCGATACGGCAGTATTGCCAAAGGCATGTTGATAATATACTTTGGTTAGACTTTTGTGCGCCATCAATAAAAGGCTTCGGTAGAAAGAAACTATGGCTCTTATTGCCCGGTGGCTTTCACACAGTCAGAGTCTTATCCTGGCTCAAAAGAGAAATGAAGCCTCTACTTTAACACCGATACTTAACATAACTACATCAATTTTAGCCTCAATCTTGATATTCTTGATATGACTTGCGTTCCTTGATATTCTTGTTATTCTTGATAAAACAAGACTAAATACCACTTACCAACTCCCGCATTTAACCTCTTTTTTACCCCTTTTCTTTCCTTCCAGCTTAAATAAAGAAATAATAATATAGGACCCCTCCCCTCCCCCCGGGAAAGTTACGGTTTTTTATTTACTTTTAGATTACGACTTGACAATCCCCTACCTCTTGTGCTATCTATTTAACTATGACTACTGTTACCGATGCCTATTCGGTCAAGATAGCGAAGGATGGACGCAGAATGAATCTAAACTCTCTGAAAAACCTTAAAGCGCCCTGGCAAAAAGGCACTTGTGGCAATCCTGACCCTAGCCGAAATGGCTATTCTGTTACCTCTCGTGTCAAAGACCTTCTCGCTGAAGTTTCCGATTTTATCCCTCCGGACGCTAATCCTAATGATAAAAAATACCGAGACCAGATAGCCCGGCAAATGATAATCGAAAGTTGTCGTGGCAATGTCCCGATGATTAGAGAGCTACTAGACCGTACCGAGGGGAAAGTGCCTGACAAGACGGCTATTATTGGTGATATTTTGATTGAGGTAGTGTTTAGTGACAACCGCAACAAAGCCGCAGACCAAAATCCAAATAGCCTTACCGCTCCCTCACTCCCGCCAGGCTGAGTTTATTAACTCTACTGCCAAGCGGAAGGTAGTGCGTGCTGGTCGACGGGGTGGAAAGACGGTTGGTATTGCCATCTTAGCGTGCATGAGGTTCGCTCAGGGACGCCGAGAACTTTATACTGCCCCGACCAGTGAGCAGACTGATGCCTTTTGGTTTGAGGTCAAGCGTGCCTTAATGCCTTTAGTGGATACAGGCGTCTATAAAGTGAATGAAGCGGAGAGGTATATCGAGAGAATAGGGACTAAAAACCGCATTAAGGCTAAAACCGCTTGGAACAGCGACACTCTAAGGGGTGATTACGGCGATGACCTTTATTTTGATGAATACCAGCTTACCAGCGAGGATGCATGGGAAGTAGTTGGAGCTCCCATGCTTCTTGATACCGATGGGAACGCTTGTTTTATCTACACTCCGCCTTCTCTTCGGTCTGCCGGCGTCAGTAAGGCACGTGACCCCAGACACGCTGCCAAGATGTTCAAGATGGCTCAGGCGGACACTTCAGGGCGATGGGCAGCCTTCCACTTTACGAGCCAAGAGAATCCATACATTAGCCAGTCGGCTATTGGTGAGATGCTTAAAGATATGTCCAAAGAAAGCTATCGCCAGGAGATTCTAGCCGAGGATGACGAGCTACAACTATCCTGGCTGGTTTACAAGGCGTTCAACGAGGCTATTTGTAAGATAAAGCGCTTTGAGATACCGAAGAACTGGCTGGTATTTTCAGGACACGATTTCGGTAGCGCTAACCCGGCGGCACTGTTCTTTGCTCAGGTGAAGTTACCGCTTCCTCCTGGTGCGCCGCCATATATGCGTCTCAATGACCTGGTGTGCTTCAAGGAGTATTTACCTGGCGGTATGGGTGCGCCGCAGCATGTCAACGCCTTCAAGGAGATATGCGGTCAGTGGTTAGCTGATAACAAGGACTGGCATCCAGCTAGGAGTGTCGGGGGCAATGTTACTACCGAGGAGCAGACCAGACAGCTTTATGGCATGCACGGATGGCCGATTAGCCCACCGGCTATTACTCGCATTAACGCTCAGATAGATAGGGTCGTTGGCTTAATGGAGCTAAATAAGATATACTGCTTTGAGGACAACTACAACTGGCTGGGGGAGCTGATGAATTGCCTCTGGGAGCTAGATAGCGAGGGTAAACCGACCAACAAGATTAAAAATGAGACAAACTATCATTTATGCGCCTGTGCTAGAACGCTTTTGAGTGGCTTGACTCCGGAGACGGTAACCAGTAACCATCCCAGGGTTCGGACATCATCTTGGGCAGTGTAAAGAGGAATGAATGCGTGTTCTTTTAGTGCCCCCGACATTCAGATATGCTAGGGAATACCCTGCGTTCCTATCGTTCAGCGACTTCCCTAGCGCTTTTGGGTATTTGGCATCGTCTCTAAAGCAAGCTGGGCACGAGGTTTATGGTTGTAACCCAAACAACATTGTTGGCTATGCTAACGCCTACAGTATGCTCCAGAGCGTCCTTAGTCAAAAAATAGGCGTTTTAAAGCCTGACTTAATAGGATTGGGTGGGTTATGTATTGATTACAGGTTCTTGAAGGATGCGATAGGTATTATAAGACAGATAGACGCTAAGGTCCCGATAGTGCTAGGCGGGCAGATAGTTACTAATGATGCCGAGTTCATCTTCAACGACCTGAAACCTGACTATGTTATAGTTGGAGAAGGAGAGCAGGCAATGGTTGAATTAGCCACTAGACCCCATGAGAACGGGACATTGGCTATTAGGACGATTATAGGCAAAGGTTTGCCTATTGACTCGCTTCCTTTCCCCGATTACTCCCCTTTTGGGATAGATGAAATGCTTGACGAATACTCGATGGCAACACGAGTGTTATACCGGTATTCTCGCCCTGACCCTCGTCCTTTTAACATCGTGGCTTCAAGGGGATGTCCCTATGCTTGCACTTTTTGTATCGACCATCATCGGAGCTATCGTGCCCGTTCAATAGAGAATATCATGGAAGAAATCAAAGTGAGTTATGAGCGGTATAAGTTCAACATCCTGATACTGCTGGATGAGCTTTTTGCTGTTAGCCGTAACAGGCTGAACGATTTCAGTCAGGCAGTTCTTCAAGGCAAAGAGCAACACGGCTGGGATTTTGATTGGTGCTTTCAGACACATGCTCGAGCTAGGTTTGATTTAGAAAGTCTGAAATTAGCCAGGCAAGCCGGGTGTTATATGTTCAGTTATGGTTTGGAGAGTGCCAGTCCGACAGTGCTAAAGAGTATGGATAAAAAAATAGAGATTGAGCAAGTAACGGAAGTGATAAAGATGGTAGAAGAAGCGGGGATAGCCTTTTCTGCCAATTTAATCTTTGGGGATGTTGCTGAGACACAGGACACAATTTCGGAGTCGCTGTCTTTCTGGTTCAAATATGGGCAGCGGTGTTGTATCTTTCTGGCTGAGGTCAAGCCCTACCCTGGTAGTGCCTTGTTTAACGAATGTTTGAAACGAGGGCTGATAGCAGACAAGAAGCAGTATTATGAGACGATTGACACTGTGCCAATCAATATGACGGCTATGGACGACAGGACTTATGCGGCAATGATGAGTTTACTTGCCCAATTAGAGCAGGGTTGGCTGTTTCCTCAAAAGGCTATGGATGTTCATTATGAGGTTGAGTCGAACCATCGAGGCAAGTATCAGACTTATGTAGGTGGTGATTACTATACAGTAATGGCAAAGTGTCCTTACTGTGGAGAGGTAAGTCCATATCGGCAACTGATGCCTGGAGTGCCTTTTATGCTAGGCTTGAGTTGCCTGAAATGTCAAAGGAAAATAAAGGTGGAGGTGAGTTAAATGGAAGGCAACTCGTTAACAAAGGAACAACTTCAAGCAGGCATAAAATCGTGTCGAGAAAATCCGATGCCACCAAAGATTCGCTTGCGTCTTCCTTTCTGGATGGTATTAAAGATTATTTTACTAAAACCGCTTGGGCGTTATAGAGATATAAGATTAAAGTGGAGGTGAGCTAACATATGGACGACAGTAAGTTTATCAATACTCTATTTTTTCTCATGATTATGGTCTTTCTGATTGGTGTGATTATTTTATCCCTAATGGAGGTAAGCTAAAAATGCCTGACTACCCCAAACTCATCAAGGAGCAAGATGAAGAATTATCCGAGCTAGACGCACGGATGCAGACAGACGCCGACCTGCTTTATCTGGTTCCCTATATTATGCAATCATTGCCTGATATAGAAGGGAAAAGACATACCATTCCAGACATTATCAACACTACTCTAAATAAGCCGGCTATTTTCGGGGCTAATGTTGTTTCGGCACTCGGCTCGGTGAAAGAGCAGATTATCATTGAAAGTGAAGACCCCGACTTTGATACCCATGAAGTGGAACAGTTTTTTGAGACTGTGTTTGCTGCCGCTAATAGGAGATTGATGGAGAGGGGTTTTGCTTTGCTTAATCCATTCGCCGATGCCCAACTTTGTTTCCGGGGCAGGACGGCACGGCGTATTTTAGTGAGAGAGGAAAAAGGTCTCTTAGTGCCGGATATTACACTCTGGGATGGGCGATATGTCAGACATAAATCGGGGGATAGCGGTTTGGAATGGGCTGCCTTGAAGATGCGCCGCAGTAAACGGGAGATAGAGCAAGATTATGGTATTGTTATCACGGAGAACCAGGGGATAGTTCTTGATATTTGGGATAAAGAGCATAATGAAGTATGGGTAGACACCAAACAGGTCAAAGAGCAAGAGCACAGCTACGAATTTGTGCCAGTAGTCTTAGAGATTGTGCCCCTTGGCTATGGTAATATGCTGCTGGATAAGGGGCGGCTAAAGAATGAAGGGGAATCCATTTTTTTTCTAATCAGGGATATAGTTCCCCAATTAAATATGTTGGTATCCATTTTAGCCACCTTAAATTTCCTGACAGTAAAGAAACCAATTCAGACTCCAAGTGGGCAAGGGGTAACGGCCGAACCCCCAGAATATGATAAAGCAATGAAGCCAGGGTCTTCGACATCGGTTGAACCTGGCAATCTGATACAGACGATAGAGTTTGGTGATGCTATCAGGGCGACAGACCTGCTTAATCAAAAGCTGGAGAAGGCGTTACAGGAAGGCAGTTACACTGATATTGATATTGGTAATGTGCGTCAACCATTCTCGGCGGTGGCGCTGATTACTATTGGTGAGAGTAGAGACCAGACTTATTTACCGAGATTAGCTAGTAAAGAGCTATTAAACAAAGCTAGTGCCGAAATGGTGAGGAAGCAATGTCAGGCTATAGGTGGGACATTGAGGTTTGGTGAAGAAGGAGACAATAAAAGCTTCAGTAGTGCTATCTTAGACAAGCAATTTCATATCGGTTACAAGTATTTTATTAAAGACCCCAAGCGAGATATCGCCAGAATGGCGCAGGCGGGGCAAGCGAAAGAATGGTATCCCAGGAAGTATATCTATAGTGAGGTTCTACAAGTGGAGGACCCGGATGGATTAGAGCGGGACTGGTATAGTGAGTTGGCGGCTCAGATAGACCCGAACATCCTCAAACATCGTATCATAATGTCTTTATTAGCTAAGGCTGATGAGGGAGATGAGAATGCTGCCAGAGAAGCAATGATAATGGCAATGGGGATGGGAATATCCGTAGAGCAGATGAAGGCGGGGATAATGCCACCAGTGCCAGAACTCCCAATGCCTACAGAGCCGGGGGTGCCTTTGCTACCCGAAGGTGGTCGGGTAGGGGGAACAATACCTAGTTCCGCTAAGAAAGCAGGGGAACTAACTCAAACACCAAGAGAACAGCAAGGAGGGTAACACTATGAGATTTCGTTTAATAATAGATGACTTCGATTTGATGAGCGGGAAATTCTCTCGCTGGTATGGGTTCTCTTATTGTCAATTTGAAGTAAGACGAAATGTCTTGTATATTATCCCCTTTCATTTGATTATCAGATATGCTCTGAAGATGTTTTGGCGCCTTAAGTATTGGTTTTATGCTGGTGGATGGCGGGACGAACTAGACAAAACTTATTGGCGAGGCTATAATGATGCCTCCCGTAAGTTTTTTGATAGCCAAGTATCCGATTATAAAAGGGGTCGGGAAAAGAACTGCCAGCAGGATTCAGAACTCATCAACTATAAGGAGGGTAAAGATGAAGCAGCAACCAATAAAGAAAAAGATGCCCTTTACCAGGGATGATTATTATGCTCAATTAGATGTTATGCTGGGCATGACTGGGCAAACGGCGGGGCCAGGCGATTCATTCTTGGGCAGAATCAGACAAGCCGTGGCGAACAGAAGGCCCCGGTTACCTGGACTATTAAAGAGGTAGCAATATGGTTTTAGAGACCGAGCCTAAAAACTATATTAACTGGGAGCAGTTTGAGTTCCTGAAGAGACGGAAACGAGAAGGCCCGCTCCAGAGGCTTCAACTTACTGCCCCGTTATGGCTTAATGCTCGGCAAGCTAAAGAGCTAGGCTATAATCAAGGTGAAGAGGACTACCTCTTGGAAGCCGGGCAAAAGCTCCCCACAATCCCCACAGTCCCTACAGTCCCTACTGCGATACCCGAAACAGCTTTAGGTGGCGATTTCGGCAAGCTCTACCAGGAGTATCTCAGAACTGGGGGTAAATTGGATGTGGTGCAATGGGGAGCGGCTGGTGCGCCGCTTAGAGAGGATATAGGACAGTCACCGAGCCAAGAAGGGTTAGAGCAATTTCTAGGACAGTTAGCTGAGGCTGGGCAAACTTCTGATATAGAAACTATACTCCGGCAGATAGGATTTAGTGAAGAACAGATAGATGAGGCAATAGGGATTGAAGAGAGGCAGAGAGAGTTTGAAGACTTAGTGGCGAAGACATTCCCGCTGTTGGATTTGGCTTCTGTTTATAACCTGATGGAAACCAAACCAGATGAGTTTATTAGGCAGATAAAAGCAGGTGGCTGGACGAAAGAAAAAGAAAACCTGTTGCGGTTAGTAGGTATGCCTGATGAAGAAATAGCGAAAACAATCGCCCCCCCGTGGACTTTAGACTTCTGGAAGAACCAGTTTTTCCAGCCCTATGGCGGTGAGGATATTAAGGGCAAGCTCGCTGCTTCGTTCATTGCTGGTATCGGTGATGTCATCAAAATTAGTGGCGGAACAGCAAGATGGCTGGGCTTTGAACAAGCTGGTTCTGTCCTCTCAACGATAGGTTCTACTCTTGGTCAAGTTGCTCCGCCAGATACTACAGGCGAGTTCGAGATTACAGACTTGCTTAATCCAGACTGGTATAACAAGATTGCTAGAGCAATCCCTTTTAGTTTGATGCTCTTGCCTTTAGCTATTGGTGGTTTTGGTGTCGGTAGTGCTATTGCTACTGCTCTTGGTGTAGGTAGGCTCGGCTCAATGATTATTGGGGGCTTTGCTAGCGCTGGATTAAGTCGTCCTCTGGAAAGTGCCATGGAAGCAGGAGGAGTGTTCGACGATGCGATGGCCCGGGGTAAAACAGAAGCCGAGGCTAAGAAAGAAGCCGATGAGGTATTCCGTAATAATATGACTTTAGCCGGTGCTGATGCCTTTGAAATAGCTATTGCCCTGGCACCAACCCCTAAATGGGTGCCGACATCCTTAGTTAAAGCAGGATTGGTTAGAACGGCTAGGATTAGTGGCAAGATGGTCATCGTGGGTCTATCTGAAGGTGGGGAAGAATTGTTCCAAGATATGATAACCCGCCATGCTGCTGGTGAGGAATGGAAATTAGACCCTGTAAGTAAAGAGGTCTTTGCTATTGGTATGGTCATGGGGGTTGGGGGTGGTCTCGGTGGCGATGTGATGAGCGGTGTTGTAGATAGGGCGCAGGCAAAAATGTCAAAAGAATTAAGAGGGCAATTTATCAAAAGGATAGCAGATTTCAAGATGGAGGGATTTACTATTGAGCAGGCTGAGGCGAGGGCGTTAAATGAGATAGCTCAAACGCCGGAAGGGGAGAAGGTAGTCAGTGAGGCAATCAAAGCAGAAGCACCAGAGTCAGCTGTTCTCCGACCGAAGGAAGTGGCAATCCCCGCAGAACCGACTGAACCAGCCCCTACACCGACAAAAGAGGCTGTGGTAACGCCTCCTGAGAAGGTTACACCAGCGGCAGAGGAGATAAAG
>Ga0208957_1001387_pt1 | contig 12633 bp, 15 predicted proteins | sample RifOxyA1_FD_184029 | JGI IMG/M metagenome (GOLD analysis project Ga0208957, IMG submission 184029) | Groundwater microbial communities from Rifle, Colorado - Rifle Oxygen_injection A1 (SPAdes) | ecosystem: Environmental > Aquatic > Deep subsurface > Groundwater | place: Rifle, Colorado, United... | reverse complement strand
CCCGTCGGGTACTGCACCATGCAGAAGCCTAAATCAGACATAAACACTTCAATTTCCTCTATGCTGTACACGTTATTGTAAAAGAACAGGTCGCCGCCGTTGCCCTTGTAAGTTTCACACAGCAAGTAACGGGTTTTATCTTCAAACGCGTGATCCAAAACGATTACGCGGCTTCGGCAAACCCTTGCCATCTCAGACAACACGGTTTTCCAGTCGCCCGGCGGCAAATGAACCAGCAAATCCTTAACGTACACGCTGTCAAAACTCTGGTTTGGAAACGGCAAAGCCAACGCATCCGCGACTTTGCAGGGAACGCCCCGCCGCGTTGCTTCGTCAACGTATTTCTGTGTCCTGTCAACGCCGAAATAATCCACGTTTTTCGATTTGTACAGTGGGTAATCGACGCCTATCCCGCATGCCACTTCCAAGAGGCTTGAGCCGTCAGGCACGTGCCCCGCCGCGATTAAGCGTCCGGGGTGATGTTGCTCGCTGTAACTGTTCTGCCACTCTGCCGGTGCACCGGGCATGTTCTGCCACTGATTATAATAGTAGTCTTTGACTTGTTGCCGGGTCATTTTCATTTGCATAAGGATTTCACCGGGTGCTCACGACGCAATTTTTGTTTTAGTGTGCGTGTGTCTTTCCACCATTTGCAGTGTCCGTCTTTCAACTGTATCGCGTTGGGGTATAGGCAGTACCTGTTGTGGTCGCTTGGGCGCTGTGGCATGCAAGCGAACCAGTGGCATGTCATGCAACTGTAGGCGTGGTTAATGTGGGGTCTGCTCGTTTGGTTTCACCTCGTTTTGTTTTGCCTCTAAATCGTTTTGCCACCTTGCGTTTTGGGGTTTGATGCCTGTGACTTGCTCGTAATATTTTTCCAGTTGCTTGCGGATTAAGATTTTGTTGCTCCATATCAGTGGTAGTTTGTTGCCTGTGGGGTTTTTTTCGGCGCATAATGCTTGTTCCTGTTGTGTGTGTATGAAGTAGGCGAATTGCTTGTTTACTTTTACCATATGCATTGGTTGTCCGCAGTTCATGCATGTTTTTGTGGTTGGCGCATCAACGGGGATTTCAAGGGTTTTTAGTAGGGCACGGTAAGATAATCTTTTTTTAGGTTTCAAGTTTGGTTCTTCCTTGAATAACTATGAATTTCAGGAATGAAAAAGCTATTATACCACTTATACCAAAGGGATTAGATAGTGATTAAATGAGTGATGAATACATAATAAACCTGTACTTTGATAAGCCCTTAACAGATACACAAGTAGACGAAATCGAAAATCGTCTAAATACAGCATATTTCACAGATGAAATTAAAGAGGAACATTGTTATCTTGAAGACCAACAGACACAAGAAGAAGAGAAACAAGGCATAGTGCCGACTTTAGAACAGTACATTCAGCGTTCTTTGGAGACTGCTAAAACGGACGGTTTTGCTCGGCAAGTTGGCTTAGAGGTAAACACGGATAAGACTGAGGTTGATGCGTTCTTTACTGGTTGGGATTGCTGTCGGTCTACTGTTAAGGCAGAGGCAAAACGGATAATGCGAGAGTTTAACCAATGACTGTTCAGAAACATGTCCGTTTTGATGATGATGTGGTTAGGCTTGTGGATGATTGGCGACGACAGCAAACACCTATCCCCAGCTTCAACACGGCAATAAACCAGTTGATACGATTGTGGAGTGTTGAACGTGATAGACGCTGTAAACTGGTTGAATTGAAGTACGGAAACAAAGAGGCTGAAACTGAATGAGTGAGAGCGAGTTCAATAAGCGCAAGTATTACACTGAAGAGGTTGGAACGGGCGACTGGGCAATTAGAGCCGATAATATTGATAAAATCCTCAAAGTCCTTGCTAAAGAGGGGTTCCATAAATGAGTGAAGGCGAATTAAAAAGGCAAATTCGTGAAAAGATATATCGTGATTATGGAAATGTAGGTGAACCGCAACTTAACGCCATTCTGGATGAGGTAAAACAAGATTTTCCATTTGTAATATCTGAAGAAAAAATCAACGATTACAGCCAGCAACTTTCAAGCATGGATGAGGATATAGCGTCACTCTTCTGGTGGTTCATTAAATGGTTTGGTCAGGAAGAGGTTGAAAAGTAAATGAGTGATATTGAATTTTTGCTTGTGAATGGTTCTCTTTGGGTAGGCATTGTCATAATGTTAGTTATTATGTATCATGACAAGATTAAAAAATGGTTTTCCCGATCAAAATAAACTATGGAGGCGAAAAGTGAATGAGCGTTAAAATTGATTGTGTTCATGCAGTTTACCACCAAGAAGGCGTAGGATCTCAAAGTCAGGAGTTCAGTCATTGGAAATGTTTAGCTAAAAACTGTATCGCTATTACTAATCCGCCTTTTGGATTATTTAATTTAGTTCCAACTCGCACAGGACAAATTATTGGTTGGCGTTACAGCGAACATGGTTTTATATGCAAAACCAAAACTTTAACACCTATTCATGAAGAATTACATCCTTGTGATGGATGCCCATTATATAAAACTAAATGTGGAACCTAAGAAACTATGGGTTCTTTGAGTTCCAGTAGTCCCGCCATTCCTTACCGAATTGCTGATGGACATTACAGTTCTTGCACAGCGGAATCTCGTTCCATTTGCCCTCCGCGTGCTTAAGACGCATCAGCCTAAACGGTTCACCATTCCAGATTTCCTCTAAGGATTGCGTGTCAACGTTGCCCAACTTCACCACTTCATCATAATCTAGGCAACATGGCACTACGGTTCCGTCGAAGTGCACGTTAAGTCCAGTCCACAAGCGCATGCAAGGAGTCCTCTTTGATGGTGCACCTAAATATTTGGTTTGGTCACCCGCAAGGTCAGGCACGTCACCGTGAAAAGTGTCATAGGGCACCAGCACCGCTTGATCCACGTCTTTCAGCACAGTGTAACTTTGAAAGTTGTTGACGAGTTCAGGAACAGTAATCACATGCAGGTACGTAACAGGCTTAGTTTTGCGGTGCTTCTCTTTTAACGCTTTAACGGCTTTAATGTTGGCTACTGTTTTGTCATAGTCCAGTGGAGGCTGCCATTTAGCGTAGAGTTCGCGTGTTGCCCCATAAAAGCTAATGTGCAATTCATCCAGCAACCCATCTTTAACTATGCGTTCAAAGTCACTGTGCAAAATGCTCATGTTACTGTAAACCACTATTGCACAAGCAGGATTATTCTGCTTAATATTCGCAAGAATACTGTGCAAACGCGGTTCTTCCATGGGTTCTTGCATTAGGAATGGGCACATGCTTCCGCTTCTGGGTGCTGCTTCACGGATAACCTTGCTTATCATGCTCCATTTTGCTGTGCCACGCCGAGTCATTTTGTCATGTGGGCACATCAAGCAATGGGCGTTGCACGTAGTGTTTTTTGAGGAATTTAACGTGAGTTAGATTCTGTCTCAAACTGCGTGAACGTTGGAAATGGAGGGTTTTCTATAAAGTCATCATTTATCGACGTGTTTTTCTTCATCTCCTCTACTATTGTTCATTAATGTGTCAAGAATGGACGTGTCACTTTCTCCAAGTGATAATAAAGCTCTTTTTAAAGCATCAGCACAGACATCTTTGCCGAAAGCGTGAACTTTAAGGCATATTGTAGCGTTCGGTTCTTCTCCTGTGCACGCATGCATTAATGCATTGTCTAGTTCATCTAAGTTTATGCCGCACCAACAACATTTGTTACAGATACCCATTTTAAACAACTCCATTTTAGACACCTAGTCCCGATTCAGTAAAATCGCCAGAAATCAAAGATGCAACTTCCTTTTTGCTTCAGATTTAGCCAAAGTTCTACAGTTGATAAGCGATAGCCAAAATTTTGTTTCTTCTTTTTCATATTTGCTCCCTTTATGATAGTCTGGTGAACAAGGGTCATTAGGGTTTTTTGCCATTGCACATTCCTTGCAAGTTCTACCTAACGCATCATTAATATGGCAATACGGACGCGACAATTTTATACACCTAGTCCATGTTCTGACATGTGAGCTATATGCATTTTCGGAAGACACGCCGTCGAATAACCAAAATACAGTGCCATAGTCATAAAGTACATGTCTTCACTGCACGCCACGTTGTCAGGAGGCGTAACACCCCAATCAATCGTTTCCAGCACCCGTCGCTTGATAAGTGCGCATCCGTCGCCTCCACACACGTTCCACTCCACATCTTGCTTAGTGAAGTCAGGATCATAACTCACGTTCACCACGCACGGGCTTGACAGCCAATTCAACCGCATCTGACCCTTATTTATTTCATCAACGTCCAACGCATCAATCTCTTTCAGGCTCACCATGTAACGCCAAACCAATGGGTAAACGCCGTAATCAGTGATGCCTGGGCGTTGGTAACAGGTGCCCATAGCCACGTCAGCGTCAACAGCCATCAACTTTAACACTGCATCGCGCGGAGGCGGATTATCCCCGCCTAACAACAAGAAGTATTCAGCAGTGCTATCCAAAAAAGCGTTACGCAACACCGTCTTATTCTCTAGGATTGGGCCGTAACTTTTTATGCGTTGCTCTTTTGTTAAGGGCACATAATGGATATGGTTGCTCCATCCTTCCCGCCACTTGACGGCTTCGCATAGCTTGGTTAATCTGTCTCTGAAGTCGCCGAATCTGCCATCGTCTAACGCACCTGTGACTGCCCAGTGAATTTCAAGGTTCGGGTAATTCAAGTTTGCCAATGCAGCTATCATATAGTAGGTGCTGTACAATTTCACGCAGCCAGTGGGAATCCCAATAAAAACCTTGGGAAGCTTAACTTCTTCTTTAGCTTGCGTTGCTTCTTTAGTTTGCGGTTGCTCTGCCTCAACAAGCTTTTCTTTTTCAAGTTGCTGAGTCAATCTTAACAAAACACCGCCGTCGCATCTATCTTAGCATCGAAGTTTTCGTCAGGATGTTTCTGCCTTAAATAATTAAGGGTGCATCCACTACAGCCACAAGCGGCTTTTCCAGCAACAGCGTCAATGTCCTTAATGTATTTAGGGAAACGCTCTCGTAGAGTTTGATTAGTCACTATTTTCATTTGTGTCATTTTATCAAGCCGCTGTTTTAGTTATAGGTAAAGAAGATTTAAGCCTAGACAAATCGGAACAATATGTATCGTTCCACGGTTCAAACTCTCCAATGTTACCTGTGTCCTCCCAAATGTAAAGACAGCCTCCGATAACCGTTACCTTCTCCATAGTAGCAGCACAAACGTATTGATATACGTCAGGTCGTTTACGTGTTTTCTTTTTTTGGATAGTTTTCAATCCGCCTTTGCTATTTGAATGCTAACTGCACTTTCCTGTTCCATTTTCCATACGCCTCAACAAATGCTACTGCCTCGCCAATGTTTGATATGAAGGGTACGCCGGGTCTTTCAAGTAGCAGGTTGCGGTAGGCTTGTTCGTTTTCGCTTGTGAAGAGTGGTTTTGGCTCTTCTTGTTGCGGTGTCGTTTCCTGTGTCTGAGGTTCGAGCGCGGCGTCTGAAATCACTTCATAAGGGTTAATTATCGGTTTTGGATTTCTTTTAGCGCGTTTGGAAGCCTTCTTTGTTGTTTCCATTTTGTCCAATCCACCTCTATTACAATTGGTTCCCTATACGAATATATTTTGTGGGTATTACAATATGCTTTTCGATGCACAACATCGTCGCCTTCATTTAAACTGTTCACGTCCATGTTAGTTGGATACCCCCAATTGACTGTTTGCGAATCTATGCTTGTTAGGTTGCAGTCTGCAGGTCGTGTGCCTCGGCTGCACCATAAATGGCAGTTGCACTCAAAATATGGCATGCCCTGTTTTGCGAATAGGATTTGACCGCAACGCGGACACGCCGTTTTAGCCTCAAACATTTTTACTCAATCTTGGATTTTTAAAGAAGATAATTTTTCCCGAATCAAAGTCTGCTTTGGGGATTATGTAGCAATGAGTTATAGGGTCAAAGTATTCAGCTATAAAGTTGGCTCTTTCAGGGTTGTTTTTTAAACGGTACTTTTTTAGATATTCCCTTTGATATTCATTTGAACTATGAGCAGGCATTCATAAACCAACCTAGGTTTCTGTTAAGATGCCGATTGCGCTATCAACCAATTCGCCAACAGCCATACGCCCCGAAACAACCGCACCCGCCAAATCGCGAACGGGGTCACTGTACTGTTCAATCCTAAGCCAATTGTTGCGTGCCGTAACAATGCCAATTTCCTTCTCCAACACAATCGTGACTGCCTGCTCAATGTGGTTAGTTGCCATGTCACCCATCTGCAAACTATTCACGAGCACAACGTTGAAGCCGCCGTACCAAGCCCAATACATCGGTGACTGCGGAGGAGCAATGTCAGGGTGACCCGCCGTAGTTGATAACGCGTCGTTCCAAACTTCTGGGATAGTCACTATTAAGTTGGGTCTGTACATGCCGACGCCGATTTCTCCCGCGGCTACTTCGCAAGCGCACGCGCCAACTTGAGTGGGCAACGTAGTGTTTGCTCCTGCAGCTTCCTCTGTTTTAGTGCCGTACCCTGTTGTGCCAGTGGTGCGTTTTAAAACAGCGCATACTGTATCGTTGCTTTGTTTCGACATTGCAGATCCAGCGCCTGTGATTGCTGCTTGCATCAAATTGTAACTGTTGTCTTCCAGCATGTCGTTGCTTATGAGTATGGGTGCAGTGTACCTTTCCATTTTTGCTTCTGCACCGTTGATTCGTAAGCCTGCTGTGCTGAATCCGCCATAACCGCTTTTTCCCGCTAACGCGTTTACGATGGCGTTTATGTAGATTTTGTCGCCTGCCTGATTGTTCGCTACGTCAGCGCTTACGGCTGGTGCGATGTCGCTGTAGCTCATGGCTTGGTACAGTTTCATTGAAATGTAGCTGGGCACCAAATAGTTTGCGCCTTGAGCGCCAAGCGTTCCCGTGGTGAGTGTTGTGCTGTCAAGAATTTCTTTTAGCGACGCGTGCTTGAAGGTTTCCCTTATTTCCGTGGCGACGCTTCGCTTCAACCCTGAAAAGAGGTTGCATTCGTAGGGGTCGAAGAATCCATGTTGATCCATGTATTCCTCTGTAGATTTTACTTGTTTTTCGGTATGAGAGACTATTTCTTGTAGGTTGAACATAGATTTAACCACTCTTTAAGAAGAGGTTTATGCCAAATCTCTGTGTGTGTGAGATATGACTGTGATGCAATGGTAGTTTTGGCAAACCACAGGTTTGTCTTCATGCACAAGGCACACGGGTAAACCTTCAGTGTCAACGCCAAGCAACGGGCACACCCGCATTTTCTCAAACAGCCTGAACCATTGCAAGGCAAGCTGAGATTCAACTTGTGGGTTGCTCTTGTAGCTTGTTTTCAAGCAGCATTGCCAGCATCTACTGCACGGCGTCTGCTAAGGCGTGTATAACCGTTTCATAAACAGGAAAATAATGAACTTGTAATTTTTTGTTATTTGGAAGGTCTCAGCAAAGAAACTATACTGAGTTTTAACAACAATTCTGAAAAGATACACTAAGACTGTTTAAGCGTAGCTTCCAACACAAACCGCGTCTGCATACGCGACAAGGTGTCCTTGCCGAGCAGAAACAACTGCGCCAACCAAGTCTTTAATTGGGTCACTGTAGTTTTCGATTTTCAACCAGCGTTTACGCACTGTTTGAATGCCATAAGTCTTGTTTAAGCCGAGCATGTGCCAGTGAGTACTGTAGAGTCCTGCTTGCCAACTGAGAGCTGCCGCCGCATCTGTGGTAATCATGTGGCTGCATACGACGATGTCCATGCCGTTAAGGTTCGCTATTGGGTTACTGTTCAAATTGATTTTTGACCAGTCTGCAAGAGGCGTCGGGTACCCTGCAGCGCCAACTAAAAGCGTGCTTGGCCCTTGAGGCGCGATTACTGCAACGTTTGTTTTCCAACCGTCAGTGTTGTTTTCTCCCCATGCTTGAATTATATCTGACCAATCAAGCGTGCTTGCTCCGCCAGTGTTGAAAGTGTTGTATGCTCCTTCAATGCGGTAAGTTGTTGCGGTTGCGCGGTGATCGTCCATAACTGGAAACAGTGCCATACGTGAACTGAATTCGCCCATGCGTTTCCCTGCGATGCTAATGTGGCTTGCCAACACGTTGAACAAGTTGTCTTCTAACATTTCGTTGGTGACGCCTATGTTCATAGTGAACGTTTTCGGCTTAATGGTGCCTTGAGCCGTAGTGATTGCTTTGTAAGGTGCGTCTCCGCCTGAACTGGTGAATCCGGGCTTGAATTTGTCGTCTGCTTCCGCGTCAACTTTCAATTCGGGCCCTGGGCACTCAAGCATGTTGCTTATTAACGGGGCGATGTCGTCTTGGCTTGCGTTTTCGAATAGGGCTGTGTAGATTACGTCTGGCAGTAGGTAGTTGTAGCCCATTGCGCCTGTGGTTCCTGTGGTTAATGCTCCGCTGTGCACAATGAATTCTTTCAATATGCTTTCTGGTTTGTCTCCTCTTGCAACCGCGGCTGACGCTAGCCAATAGCTTAATGGTATGGCTTTGATTGTTTCGTGTATTCGCGCTTTGTCTTCTGCGCCTAAGCCTGTGTAGATTGATTGGTCGAAGGGGTGGAATCCGCCGTGTGTCCTGTCCATTTCATGCTCGATTACTTTGCGGTTTTCCGCTGTTTTATCGAGGACTTCTGTTAGGCTGAATGGTTCAACCTTTACTTGCTGTGTCATTTTCTATAGTCAGCTCCTTTAGCGTTGTCCGCCTATCAAAACGAGTATTTCGTCGCCCGGTGTCGCGCCGTCTTGCAGTGCCAGTCCTAGGATGTGTTGTGTTCCAGTTGCGTTAACTAATGCGAATAATGTGTCTGATGTGCCGCCTGTGTTTATGGCGATTGGTATTACGTTGCCGTATGTTATGGTTGTTCCCGCGGTCGCTGAGTTGCTTACGCATTGCCCAACGGTTACGGTTTGGTGCGCTACCATTTTGACGACTCCGTAGAATATTACGGGTATTCTGTCGCCTGTGACGCCGCCTTTCATTGCTACGCCAACTGAATCAGCGAATGCAGCCCATAAGTTGACTACCACTTGGTTTGCTGCTGACGTGCCGAATGTTACACAGTCGCCTGCGACTACTGCTGTGCCTAAAGTGCAGAATCCAATGTCTGTGCCTGCTGAAATATAGCCTTCTTGTGTATCCCACATATCTGTCATGTTTGTCTACCTCCTTTTGAAGTAGAAAATGTTTTTTTTCCCTTTTTGGAGGGAGTGAACTAAGTCACTGTGATAATGGTGTAAAAGATGAAAATTGTTTTTTTTGGGTTGGAACCTAAGAAACTATGGTTCCCGTTTTTTAGGATTTGTTGTTTGGGTCGTATGGGTTGAAGCTTGAGGGAACACTTGTTTCCTTAACTGTTTTGCCTGTGTGCGCCTTGTACTCTGGTTTAATTTTGTCGATGGCATTGTCTATTTTAATGTCTTGTTGCTGCGTGGTTTCAACTAGTTTCTTTGTGGATTCCGCGAGTTTTTTCTCTAAGTCCGCGGTTCTCTCCTCGATTGGCTTGTAGTATTCCTTGATGTCTTTTTCGAATGCAGCAAGGTTTTTCTCGTACATTTCTTTGACTTTAGCGTTTTCCAGTGTTTGCGCCTGCAAAGTTTCCTTTAGTTGTGTGAGTTCTGTTTGTTGTTTTTCGAAGTCAACTTTTTTAGCTGTTTCCCCTAGGTTTTTTGTTAAAGAATCCCCAAGTGTTTTTAGGGCTGATACTTCTTCTTTTAATGGTGCATCATCATAAGGCTTTATGTTGGCAATTTGCTCTTTTAATGGCGTGTCATCGTACTGCTTGATTTCTTTCCAGCCTAAATCGTCCTTTGGAATTGCGGCTAACTGCTCTTTTAGTGGCGTGTCGTCATAAGGTTTTATCGCTGCGATTGCTTCCTGCAAAGGCTGCTGCCACTCATCTTTAGGAATATTACTTATTGTTTCCTGCAGTTTCGACAATTCAGCTTTCACGTTGTTTGCAACGTTTGATATTTCCGTGGTGACGCCTGCTAGTTTGTCTTGAATGTTTTCTGTGGCTTCCTTGATTCTCTCGTTCCAGCTTACGTCGTCCTGCGGCAAAGCATTGATTGATTCAGTTAACTGTTCTATTGCCTTCTTGTTTTCCAGCCAATGATTCAACTGTGCATTATTAATCTGGTTGTCTCCTGCTCGATACTCAGTCACCATGTTAACCACTGTTTCTGTGAGACTGTTGAAGCCGCCAATTACCGCGTTTACTTTGCCTACAACGCTGTTTTGGAAATGCATTGTTTCCTCAACGTCATGTTTTATTTGTCCGCAGTACGCTTCAGGATTCTCTTTCCCACTGTTTTTAGATACGCAGTCCGCGAAGTTCGTGTAGCTTGCAAATGGTTCGCCTAAACTAAGTTTTGGCGCTGACTCCTTAATGAATGGTTTAAGCCTCTGTGTTTCCTTCATTATGCCTTCGTCTTCTGGTTTGTTTACAGGTTCCTTTTCTGCTTCCGCTTCCTTGAGTTTTTGAGTGACTTCCACTGTGATCCTGTCTTTTTCAGGTTCATCTTTCCGCGTGATTGCCGGCGCTTGCTCCTTCACATTGTATGGTGGACCCAACGTTTTAGCGTCCGAGTTGTTAGTGTCCATTTTTGTTTTCTCCATGTTACTCGTAATAACTGTTTCAAGTAACCAATCTTCAATGGGTAAACCACGGTCTTTCAACATTACGTCAATTAGTTGTTGAAACCCATTTGTTTCTACTGTTTCGCAGACTTCAAGGGTTGTTCCTTCAATTCCAGCATTTTCAGGTGCCATAACGATGCTTAAGGCTCGCCCGTATATACAATGTGGAATTTGTAACCCCTCAGTCATGTAATGCTCGTTTTTCATGTGGTTTGCCCATGCTTCTTGACTTGTGAAATGCTTGTTGCATCCGTCCCGTGGACATAAAAGAGTCAGGTAGTCTGCTTCGATGCTGACTTTTCTGATTTTGCTTATTTTAGGGTTTTCTTTATAAAGTTTGAGTTCGGCGACTGTCGCGGGATCCCAGACTTCCCCAAGATACTCCATGCTTCCATCTTGAGGGTTGTACTCCATGAAGTTAACTTTGCCTTTCTGGTTTTTCTTGTCTTTCCAGTTTGAATGATTGATTGTTATGGGGGAATCCCACCAAGTGCGAGCGGCATATTTTATTTCTTCTTGTAGGTATTTGCGTTTGTTTCTGGAAATAGCGTCTTTTGGAACTGCTATTCCTTTGATTTTAACGCTTCCTTTAATGGTTGGTTCAACATGCCATTCTGGGCTGCGCCAGTCTCTAGATTCCCAAATGGGTTTAAATGATTGATTTGTGTTCATTTCGTCACCTTAAACTCTAAGTAAGATTTTATGAGGCTGAGTGTTTCATGGTCTTCCAGCCAACTTTTCCGTGTTGGTCTGCGGTGTGGACGCATCCCGCCTAACGGAAGCGTTTCAGGTATTAAGTAAATGTTTTTTGTGAATTGTGTTTGTGGCGCTTGGAACGGCTCGAAAAAACTCATGGCATCACCGTGTAAACAACAAGCCGCGGCAAATCTCCACGTCCTTCAGTTGTTTTAGCATACGTCCTATTTTCCCCGCTGATTTTCACGTTTGGAATAACATCAAACAACAGGTCTTTCTCGTAAAGCTCCATAAACTTCGCGTTTGAAATAGCAGTTGCCATTTTAACTTGTGCTCCTTGCCGCGTAAGTTACCCAACTGTTAAGATTACCCGCGCCGTTTGCTGTCGTTTTGCGGATTTCAACTTTCACGCTTCTACCCTCAAACCCACCAGAAAATACTGGTGTCGGTCTGGTTGCTGTGAAGATTGCAGAATTACCCGCTCTAATTTGTGCGTCATAAAGTGTCCCTGCGGTAAACGCCACAGAACTAACAGTATAGGTCAAACCATCAATCGTTATTTTCATGTTAATATCTTCGCCTGTTGTGGCAATTTGAGCGGTAACAAAAAACAGTTTCGCATTTAAAGTTGTATCTAAAACAGTATACCATGTGTTTTGCACGGGATTAGCCTGTGCTAATGCTGCTTCGGTCTGCACTTGGAAGGTTAGCAAAGTCAAAAGGTCGTCTATTTTGTCTTTCAAGCTTTTGTCTTCTTCTAGTGGGTTTCCTGTGCCATTTGTCAGAAAAGAAAGAAGTGTTACAAGTTGACTATCAAGGTCACTGTCATCCGCTGGGTCAGTGGGCAAATTATCTGTTTTCGCTTTTATAGCATCAACCTGTGGCGCAATAGCATTAGCAGTGTCGCCGAGTTTAGCCGTAAGCGTTATTAACGTATCGCCCGATGGATCGCCGACATTAGTGTTTAAATCTTCGGTTCGTCCGCCGCCAACCTTAAAAATCTTCGCGGCTCCATGAACCGTGTAGCCTCCAGACACAGCCCATTCAAGACTCCATGTGCCCGCTGCGTTAGGCGTGAAATCCGTGATTTTGTACCAGCCGTTCGCCATTTCCGCAACTGTTCCCGCGGCTCGGTTGTCGCTTTCATCTATGATTGTGCATGTGGGGGTTAAGCCTGCCGCGCCTATTCCTGTGGTGTTATGAGTTATGAATACGCGGTCAACAAAGTTTTCGTTAACCTTTAAGTCGCCCATTAGTTTAGCTTCCT
>Ga0208957_1001385_pt1 | contig 12642 bp, 10 predicted proteins | sample RifOxyA1_FD_184029 | JGI IMG/M metagenome (GOLD analysis project Ga0208957, IMG submission 184029) | Groundwater microbial communities from Rifle, Colorado - Rifle Oxygen_injection A1 (SPAdes) | ecosystem: Environmental > Aquatic > Deep subsurface > Groundwater | place: Rifle, Colorado, United... | reverse complement strand
AAATGTCTAAACCAGAAATAGTTGCGCCTGTATGCGCGTGAGAGTCATCTGTAACCGCGATAGCGGAAAGCGTTCCAGTAACATCCCCTCCGACAGCAAGGTCGGCGACATTGGCATCAGTAACACAGTCTGTGCAGGTAATTGTTACTCCGCCCGCAAAAGTTGAAGCGGTGGAAGAAGTCGCATTTATATAGCCGACATTGAGATAACCGAGAGTTGAAGAAGCGGCCAATAAACCCTGTCCAAAATAAAATGGTCTTGTAGAAGACGCGGCGTGCGAAGTTCCGCCTATAGTTATGAAATCGAAAGGATTAACTGGACCTCCGCCAGAGCCCGTAGAATCCGCAGTGCAAGTAAATGTTCCGTCTGCTGTAACGGCGGAAAATTTATCTGTGCCTGAACAAGTCAATGCGGTAATAAGTGAGAAATCTGTTCCATCGACGGCGATAGTAAGAGCAGAAGCGCCGTTGCCTTTCAGAACGCCCGTAAGAGAAGAGAAAATGGGAGCGACGGTAAAGGTAGAAGCGGTGGAACTCGTCGCGTTAAGAAATCCGACATTAAGAAATCCCATAGTAGAAGAAGAAGTGAGAAGTCCCTGCGAGAAATAAAAAGGACGAGTAGTTGAAGCGGAATGTTCCGTGCCGCCGATGATTTGAGGAGTGAAGGGATAATCCCCACCGGCTCCGGTAGCATCAGTTCCGCAAGTTGGAAGTGAACTTGACCATTCAAGCGGCTGGCCGTCAGAGCACGGGCCGATTGATAAAAAAGCTCCAGTTCCATTTCCGTAAATAACGGCGCCGGTCGTTACAGTGGAAGTTCCAGTCCCTCCTTGCCTAACAGTAAGTATGCGAGGATCAGTTCCCAATTGCGCGAAAGAAGTATTTTGATAAATAAAAGCAATCGCTAGAGCAAGTATAGAGCTGAAGATTATAAAATTTTGTTTAGTATTCATCAGTATAAAATTATATATCCCTCAATAGTATCTCCAACCGCAGGAGTAAAAGTTGTATTCATCGTCTTCCCAGCGAGGGTAAAATGAACCCCCAGCTGAATTTGTTGTCCGTTTAAATAAGCCCAAATAGCTTTTCCTTTCGCGCTCGGTTCTTTCGGAAGAACAAATGCAGTAGTAGAGCCATCTCCAGAAAAACTGAAATCATCCATCCGCAATTGCTTTCCTCCAAAAACTCTCCCCCCTCTTGGGATTCTTGAAATCATTTCTTTCAGTAATTTTATTTCTTTTTTTAATCCTATTATAACATCTTGCTCGATTACTTCTTCGAGAGTGTTTAATCCTTTTGCAGTTTCATTAGGAGTGGGAAGGATAACTTTATCCGGTTCAGGGAATTTAATGCGGTCAATTACTTTGCTTACTATAATTTCCTCGTCCGCGTCTTTGCCATCGTGCATTTCCATCATTTTTTCATCCATCATTCGCATTTTCTTTTCGTGTTCAGAAACCATGTTTTTTACCACTTTAGACATATCGGTTTTCATAGATTCCATCGCTTTTTCGTGGCTTTCATACATCTTTTGGAAACTCATTTTGCTCTCTGATAGAAGATTGATTATTTGCTCATTAAATGCTTGACTTTTCTTGTCTAATGTATTGTCAATCTTCTTTAGCAGAGCTTCCTCTAATCTGCTAATTTGTGCTAATACGGCCTTAAAATACTCAAGAAATTTAGCTTCGCTTAACCCATCGTTAGCGATATTTAGAAGCTGTTTTAATCGTTCTAGTTTTGCTGTTCCGGGCATTGTATGGTATAGATAATAAAATTATATGACTAAAAGAATTTTAGTATTTCTCGTAGGCGAATGGTTTGGTATTTTAATGATAATCATTTGTATTTATGCCATTGCTAAAGTTTTAATAAATTCCTTCTAAAATTGAACTTTGGTTAATATCATTTAAAATCTTTTGTTTTAGCTCATCTTTCAACCTTCGCTTAAATTGACTACTCATAAAGGGCAGCTCTTGACCAATTATTTGAGTAGTAGCACGTTGCAAACCTTCTTGTTCTATTTGTTGTTGTTCAGCAGTTCTTAAAGAAACTGGAATACCTAACAAGCCTAACGCCCGCAGTTTTAATTTCTGCGAAGCTCCAGTTGGTTTTTTAGGTTCCCCAGTGATAGAAGATTTTTTTATTCCTTCCCCAGTAATCAAGCTCGGCAATCCTTTGGCAGTATATTGTTGCGATCCTCCTATAATTGCCTGTTCCATAAGTTGATATTGAGGTATGAAATTTCTTAATAGGTGTTCCAAAATACTTGGTTTTTGTTTTCCCTCTACTTCTTCAACATTGCCAGTTTGCTGATTAAATTTATAAAGTCGTCCATTGTAAGTTTCTATAATATCTTTAGAACTAAAAGTTTTACCCGTAAATGCTTCTCGTCCCGTTAATCTTTCAACTCCAGTTTTAACTCCGGGGGTTAATGAAGAAAGTGTAGTTTGGGAAACCCCTTGTGTAGCTATATCTTCCAATAATCCAAATGGGTTTAATCCCGATGTTCTTAAATAATAAATGTCCCCTTCTTTGGTTTCTCCTATAGGCACTGAACCTTTAAGATAAGATGGTAATTCATTTTGGCCCGTAAGATTATAAAAAGTTTTGGCAAGATTCGCTATAACTTCAAATCGCACTGGATGATTGAGAGGCAAGCGCAAAGAATATAAACCGATAAATTTATACCAAGAGTAAAAGGGAAGAAAACGTCTAACATATTGCCTCTCAAATGGGCTTAATTTACTCGCTCCATAGAAGAAATCTTCAACGCTGTTTATAGCTTTGGTTAAAATTTCAGGGTCTTGTTTCGCATATTTAAGAAGTTCTATTGTGCTGTTTAGTTTTTCTCCCGTTTCCTGCAAAATCTTTTTTCTGGCTTCTCTGGTGGAAATGTTAATGAAATGCGCTCCTCTGAAAAAATCATCTACTTCAGCATTTATCTTATAAGATGCATTTCCTATTTGTTTTAATTGCTTGATAACAGGAGCTTCACTTATTGCTTCTCCAGAGGCTTTTAATAGAGCTCCTAACTTAGTTTCAGCCGCTTTGCCTAATTTTCCAGTCATTAATTTTTCTGTTCTATAAAATCCACTAAATATTTCATCTGGAATAAGCCCTTCCGCTTTAGCGGTGCGATAAGTTAAATATCCAGAAGGACTAAATGGATCACCAGCAATAATACTGAATATCGTATTGCCAACAACATTATTTACAAGCCAACGTGGGGTTAATGCAAGAGCCAAAAACCTAAAAGCGTCCACTGGCTTATCCCAAAATAAACGCACATAGGGATTGGTGGCTTTTGCGTATGCTTGTAAAACTTTTGCTGATGCTTCAGGAACTTGATAGAGTTTTACTTTTGAAGTAACTCCAATATATTTTTTTTCTAACAACGATGAATCAATGGCATCTTTTAAATCGTCCCATAAATCAAAAACTTCTCCGTAACCTTTTTTGGGCCGCATTTTAGAGGTAAATTCTTTTACCAAATCTATTGTTCCTTGATAGAAACGAATGTAACCATCGGGAGCAAAAACCTTATATCCAGGTTTAAGATTTTTGATGTTATCAAGCGGTTCTACGAAGTCTAAATTCTTAATTCGTTCCAGTAAATCTACGTTATTTTTATATTTTAATGTTTGAGCTACTTCCCATTTCAAGACACTATCAGGGTCAATAGAATATCCCTTAACTCCAAAAGACTTTTTAAGAAATCCTGGTTTAAAATTTTTTACTGGAGCGGTGTTAATAAAAAAATCGGTAAATTTCTTTGGTTTATCTTCAAAAATATGTTGAACATAAATTGGGTCATCTGAAAATTTTAATAGTTTTTTGGCTTCTGCTATTTTCTCTGCGGTTGTAAGGGGCGTAATTTCGCTCACTCCTTTCGTAGCCTGATTATAGAAGTCGGTGAGTTGGGATTTGGTGTCCTGGCCTCTAAATAATTTATTGGCATCAGTCATTTCTTTTTGCGCCTCCAAAAACTTCGCATTGTCGCCAACTTCAGATGCCTCACTCATTTTAGTAGCGGCGACCTTATATCTAGCTCGGCCAATTTCCTCCTGTGCCTTCACAAACTCCTCCGCGCTCTTATACTTCCTAGCTTCGATGGCTAATGGTTCAAGTGATTTGGGGATAGTTGGAGGTTCTAATTGGGAGGTGATTGCTTTTGCGGTTGGGATTTTTGCAAAACCTTTAAGTGAAACTATTTCGTGTGGTTTTCCATCCACAACCGTAATAATCCCATCATAAGTTTTTCCTATTTCTCTACTTAACGATTCACCTTTTAATCCATCAAATTGTTTTGAAACATTGGCTTTCCAGTTTTCAAACGGCACAATCAACGGATTTTCAAATTTTACATCGCTTAACTTTACGCTTTTCGCACCACGGGGAAGTTCGGGAATAATATCTTTAGAGGGATGAAATGCATAATAAGTTCCTTTTGGTTCAAATTTATCTTGTGCTCCCGCAGGAAATCTCGCTTCTCCATATTCAAATCTCCTTACGGGTATTCCCTTCCTTGCTTCTTGGGCGAGGGGTTGGAGGTCTTTTGCTACCGCCGGAGCTTTCGCCCCTAAACTCACCGCCTCATCTCCATATAATTGTTTTAAAACTGGTTGCCATTTCCTTGCTTCGATCTGCTCGGTTGTGAGCTTCCCTAATCCTTCTGGCCCAATCAATGCTTCTCGTTGTTTGGCCAACTTATCAACTAAATTTACCGCTTTATTAAAATTCTCCGATGGCTCAAATGGCAAAGTAATTCTCTTTTCGGCAAAAGGAATTAAAGTTTGTTTTTCTTCGGGAGTAAGAACCTTGATAACATCATCAACTTCGGTAAGCAGTTTATTTCTTTCAATTAGATGAGCTTGCTGTGCTTTGCTTAAAGTTTCTATAGTTTTTCCTCGTTGCTCTAACGCAGTTAAAAACTCCGGCCCACCAGGAATTTTAGAAATGCCAGTTGTCGCCAATTCTTTTGTGAGAGTTATCGGCTTACTGACTTTAGTCAAAATTTCTCCTGCTTTAGTTATTTCAGGAATTTTTGCCGCTGTTCCCAATTTAATTAATCCTGCACCGCCGAAAGTGGCTACCGTTAAAGCATCCGTAACTACTCCAATAGGTTCTTCGTAAAACTTTTTAAGAGGTTGTTTATAGCCTTTATAACTTTCTACTATTGCACCACCAATTTGTTTTAATGCTTTCGGAAATTCAGGTGAAGTTACAAACTCTGCCGTTTCGATAGGATGGATTATCGCTTTTCCCGCCATTCCTAAAAGAGAACCAATGCCTCTGACAATTCCTCCAGCTTCACTTTTAACATTTCCCAAAAAACCTCCTATGCTATAATCTTCTTTCGTTTTTGAGGCGGCCAAAATTTTTTCCTGAAGTTTCTGTCTTATCCGCGCTTTTAACACGTTTTTATCTAAAATCGCCATTATAGATTGCTATAAAGTTCTGTTAATTCTTCGGGAGTTAAAGCATCCAAATTTGTTCCATTATTTGATTTCAACAAAAGCTCTTGTGTGCGTTTTTCTTTTCTGGCCGTAATTTCTGTGCTTTTAGTGATGTGAAGATTTTGTCTTTCTTGTGGACTCAATAAATAACCAAATCTTTTATCAAATTCATCCGGCCCCATTTTTACTTTCGTTCTTTCTGAAAGATAAATACTTGGATCAATATAACCGTCTTCCCCCCGAGTTTTAATAAGCCTCGTTTCAATAGTTATCGACTCTTCTGTATCTTCTGGCGCTCTCCCCGCCGCTCCCCTGCTTGCCGTAAATTGATTAAGTTCCGCAAGATTATTTGGCATTCTTCCATGAACCAGTTTAAATTCTTCCAAACTGCCTGCGGTGGCGGATACATCAGTTGGCTTCTGAAATTTGCTATAAATCTCAAAAGCTTTCTGTAAATCAGGAATATCTGAAAGACCTATCTTGGCTATTGATTGAGCTTCAAGATCGGTAGCTCCATTCTTTCTGGCATCAACAGCCCATTCGACAATCTTTTGAGCATCTTCTCTTTTCTTTTTCTCGGCTTCTTCTTTTTTATTTTTAATCGCAAGTTGTTTGTTAGCGCGATTTGTTTGCTCGACTGTTAATGTGGGGTCTTGAAGCATAAACGTTAGATTTTCCTTTTCGGCTTTAAGTTGAGCTTCTCTAGCTCCGTATTTATTCGCTACGGCTCGATCCACTAGCGTTTGGGCAGTAAGGAACTTATTTTGAGTTGCGGCCAAAAGAGCGGCCGTTACGTTGATTTCAGCCGCCTTCTCGCTCTTACGGAGGAAGTTTTTACGCAATTCTCCAGCTTCTATGGGAGCAAGTCCTCCTGCTGTGATCCCCCTTCCAGTAGCTTCCAGTTGTAGGCGTTGTTGTATTCTCGTATCTTCTGTTTCAAGATTCTTAAATTCCGCTTCCTGTTGTTTAAGTTGCGAGAATAAATCTGTTTCAGAAACTTTTAATTGCTCAAGCCCCAATCGCTTTTCTTCTTCGGCTTGGAAAGCAGATTTTTCGGCGGGAAGAGTAAGATTTGTTTCAGTAATACTTTTAATAAGCCCAGATAATTCAGTTTCTTGAGGAGTGGCTTCTATTGGTGTGAAATCAGTCGAATCGGGTGTCGTAAGTGGTGTGTTGGTTGGGGTAACGACAGTAGGTGAAGTTCCTCCCGACAATACATCGCTATTTATCGTATCTTGCGGAGGAATGGTAGCGGAAATCGGCTGTCCGGTTTTTGCAGAAACAGTCCCTTTCACTGGGTCATCATATACGCTTTCTCCGTTTTTTTGGTAGATAATCGCCATATTATGCGCTCCCCTTAAAAATTCCGTGCGAAACTAATACCGACCTTATTTCATTTATTAAAAGAACGGCAGCATCCCTTTCGGCTGCGTTAGGAAACGCACCAGCAGTTGCTCCAGTGCCTCCAGTAGCTAAAGCGGCTTGGTCGGCTGAAGCAGGTTGCGTTGCCGCAAATCCATGAAAACCCGCTTTTTGGGAAGTGTCCGCGCCTAAACTTGAACCATTGGTTTCTCCTGTGTGAATGTGAATCCTATCAAGTAATTGTAATGGCTTGTGAAAAACGTATTTATCACTTTTAAAAAGCGCTTCTAATTCTGATTTGACAATTTCTCTGATTTTATTTTCATCCATATATTTATGCTACATCATCCAAAATTTCTTCGTATAGGAATTTTAGGCCAGTAATAACTGCGTTTCCTTGACTCGTAATCTGAAACGAAATCTCTTTGAAAAGCGGAAGATTTACACCCGTGGATTCGATATTGACTGCGGTTTTTCTGATAGCATCATCCGTGCTTGAGGTGAGGATAGTGGTAAAAGAAGTTTCAGCGTCAGCTTTATAGCCGACTGTAACAGACCCTGCGGCTGGTAAGGGTTCGGTAAGAATAGTTACGGAGAGGAGTTTTTTCGTGATTGCGGCATCTCCTCCGTTAAAAATGACTGTTTCATAAACAGGGGCGGCAGTTGCATAAGTCGCGCTTGAAATTAAATTGCATTTATAGGTTCCGCCGTCTGTAAAAGCGGCTAAAACATAATCTCCGAATTTCAGAAAACCCTTAATACCCGCCGAGGTAATTGCAGTAGCGTTGTTGTAGAGATATTCACAGGCGACAGCAAAGCCGTCGGGAGTTCTGGATAAAGACCATATTCCGTCAGTTTGAGCGGCATCGCTTCCATAGCTTCCTGATGCCATAAAAAGTATGCGGTTATTGATTTTTTGCTTATCAATAATCTGGTTTCCTGCAAGAGATAAGGGTAATTCAAAAATCTGTTTGGCAGATTGTATTCCTCCGCCATAATACTTAAAAACAAGGTGAGGTTTAAAAGCAATAACATCACTGTAGCTATTTCGCATACTGGATATTCCGATTAAAATCCCGTCAAGAGTGTCAATCAGGTCTAAACTTTCCGGTCCCCAATCAATACTTTCTGTAACTGTGGTTAGTGTCGCGTCCCTATCCCATAGAAAAACAACAGAGTTACGATTCATCGGAATTTTGGGACGGCAAGCGATAGCAAGGTAATTTCCGTATTCGCAAATTGAAGTGATTATTAAATTAGTTGGGAGCGTAATACCGAGCGCGGGAGTGGCGGTCGCGCTCGTTTTGTAATAAACATAATTATCAAAAGGAATATAAAGACGGTCGTCTTTGGAGTGGACAATTGGTTGTGCAACATAAGTAACAGTATCGAATGGAGCAGTGCTGTAATATGTCAGTGTCCCTCCCGCAGTGGTTATATACCAAAAGTAAGTTGCGGTTCCGTCCAAATCTTTTCCCGCTCCAGGCGCGCTCGTTCCTCTCCAACCCATAAGATAGTTTTTATATTCAACAAAAACCTTTTCACAAATTAAATCAGCTCCATTTCCCGCGGCTATTTGCGCCCAAGCCGCGCTTATGGTGTCTTTGACATAAATTTTAAATTCCCCGACTCCTCCGGCTAATTGTCCAAGCGCGAATATATTTGCTTGTCCTCCAGACGCTTTTTCTGCCGCGACAAATCTGCAAAGTTTAATAGTCGCAATAGTTCCGATATCGGTTGTTGTAGCCGCGAAATCCGTATAGGGCGAGAGTTTTGAGGGATCAGTCTGTGTATCGAAGTGAGTAATCTTTCTTGCAAAGCGGATATTATTTTGACGGAGAAGGTTTGTCATTCCTCCCGACCAATTTTGTATAATTTGTGAATATATTTTTCCCATTAATTAGAAGAACCCCAAACGGTAATGCGCGAACCTGCCGGCATTTGCTCGTTTTTGCTTAATTTAACTGTAATGCGGTTAATGCGAGTTGTAGTATTATTCCAAAAGCCACTTCCGATAAAGAAAAATGGCGCAGTATCTAAATTAGTATCATCAACAGCGCCTCCAGTCCAAACAATTCTTTTCACTAATTGTTGTGAGTTGCTTATATCAATACTAAAAAACATTCCTGCGTCTAGGCCAAAACCTTTCCCAGTTAAACCTATATCCGTAGCGCTTGTAGACGCTTGATTAATCTGTGTTGTGCCGTCATTGCGGGAAAGTGAAAGATTATAATTCGCGCCAACATCGTTATTAAAATAAATCAGCATACTCGCGGAAGACCCGCTACCAGGCTTGCGAGTGCTAATGATGATATGCAAATTTTCACTCGCGGGTATATTTTGCAAATCCATTGTATTTGCGGCAGAGGTAAGAGTAGTAGAGGCAATCTCAAACATTGTCGGCATCCAAGAATCGTTTCCTGAAGCATCCCTCGAAAGAACTGTCGAAGAAGCCGCGCTTTGAGCGAATGTTCCGTTAAGTGTAAATGTTCCGCCAGAAACTACCGTAAGTTTAGTAATGTCAGCTACTGTTGAGGTCGCCGAGGTAAAAGAATGTTCTCCTGTCCAAGCGTAATCATTTGTGAGGCTAACAGAAGATGCTTGCCAAGTGGGGGCTACTCCAGCCCCATTAGAAGTTAAAAACTCTCCTGACGCGCCGTGTCCGTTCGCACACTTAAAACCGCTCGCCGCATTTCCCAAAAGGACATTGTTCGAGCAAAGCGTAGTCGTCCCTGTGCCTTGCCTTGCAACGTCAATTCCAGTGCCGTTCCAAACCCCGGTAGTAATTGTGCCGATAGTCACGAGGTTTGGAACACTGGTAAGAAGCGACATCGTAGTAGTTGAAACCTCGATTTTGTCGGCATTTAAGGCATTAAAATTAGCAGTTAAAATTGTGTCTAAATCAGATACTTTAGTTGTTCCAGTAATAGTGGTAAGAGTTGAGCCAAGCCGCGTTTCGGGTTCAGTAGAGTTAAGAAGACGCTCCGTTCCTAGAGTCGAAAGAATTGCTATTAAGGCAGTAATTAAAAATCTATACATTATGTTTTTGCTTCATTAGTTACACTGACATTATTTTTTGATTCGTTTGTGGCAACTACTCCCGGCGAATCAATTGTCCCTCCAGAATCATCAATATCTATAACCATCTCATCTATAGTTATATCCTGACCCGTTTTGGATTCGTTAGTCGGGGTTACACTATTTTTACTCTCATTCACGGGAGAAATACTCATCGAAATCCAGTTAATTTAGGTGTTAAAATTTTTCTCTTATATTTCTCACGATAAGAATAGTGTGTAATTAAATCTCTTTTAATTCTCTCCACGTCATTAGTGTATAGAGCCACACGGTCTTTTTTATATTTTGCACAATAAGGAATCGAAGCCATATAAGCGAGAATTTCGTGAAAAGGCGTGGCAAAACCCGGATTTGTAGAATCGTCTGTCGTTGCGGAAGTAGCTGTAAAAGCAGTCGGGCTTCTCTTGAACCAAACTCTAGCTCCTGAAGCGAGTGTCATAGAAGCGGCGGCCGGGGCAGGATAAAGACGGAAGGAATCATCAGTGAACATATCAAAATGGGTAGGTATTCCTTTATTTGGGTTTCCCGAAGAATCCACGCCAAAGTATTCCTCTGGGGTAAGCTCGCCAAGTTCGGAATGATCGAGAGATATCAATCTTACCCACGGATCTGTTGCGCTTTTTCGCACGTCCATTGCTTCAATCTGTAAATAGTCAGAAGCAAAAGTATATGGCTCTTGCCCTTCAGTAAGATTAAAAGTGGCTCTTGGCTGGTCAGTTTTATTAGAATCATCAAATTGCCAAGTTCCATCAGCGTTAATAAGCCAAGAAACTACGCGCTCGTAGGCTTGGTTTATTTCACTCGTTTTATCGAGTCTTGAATAGCTTGTATCAGTAGAATCGCAAAGTCTATCAACTTTCTGGCACAAACCGTTCTTATTAGTTCCGTCGTAAAACTGAATGGTATTAAAAATTAACCTTAATACTCATATTCCCCAAGATGCCCGACTTTTATTGTTGAATCAGCCCAAATATCATAACCGGCCTTTATTGCTTTCCTGCAAAACCACATATCTTCTCCGCAAACTAATTCTCCTTTGTCATTTGATTCAAAGAAATACCACGGCTGAGGAATCTTTTTAAATACGGACAAATCTATCAAGAGAAACCCCGTGCCGACTCCAGCGCATTTTATAAGTCCATCCGGATATTCTTCCCAGATTTTGTTTCCATTTTCATCCAAGTCTTTTAAGGTTGAGGTGAGCGGGAATTGGCGTAAGTGCGTGGCCACGCCGATTATTTCTTTCTTTCTATCAAATAAACGGTTAAACGCGTCTGGTTCAAAAGTCATATCATCGTCTACGAATAAAAGATGAGTCGAACCCAATTCGATGGCTTTTTGCGTAATAACTTCCCTATTTGTATGAATAAGGCAAGCGTTTCGCATAACAGTATTCCAGCGATAAGGCATTTTTTTAATCATTCCCAAAAGAGAGAGAACCGTTTTAGTTTTCACTGTTCCTCCGGTTGGTATTCCTATTGTTATCTTTGGTTCGTTATCCATTATGTAAATATATTTTTTTAATATGATTTAAAAAATCTTCCTTTTCTTCCCAAATAAAGCGTAATTCGTTGTGCCTCGCTCTTCATAATATTTTCTTTCTAAGTTTTTTTCTTTATTTTTCTCATACCATTATTCTTTGTTATACATAATTTCTTGAAGGGGAGGGGTTATTTTAGTCACCCTCCCCAACAAAGAAATTATGTCATGATTGAATCACAAGCTCAATCACGTCACGTTTATATCGTAAAGGAGAGAACTGTGAGCGAAAGGAGTTAGATGTCCAATATCTACTCTTGAGTAGAATGCTTGACCGGAGAAAAACATATTTGAGTCGGCGGCAGGAAAATCAATCGTGTGCGCTCTCCCATAAGTTCCTCTAAGAATTCCAAGCCGTTGAACTTTCTTCACGCCGGCAAACAGGTGGTTTGCGGCCTGATCGTTCGACCAATAATGGTCGGAGCCAAGATAACGCAATCCTTCCACAGTGCCTTCTTTAAGAGCGGCATCGGCAGTAGCAAAACCATTCGCCTGCACGAAAGCCTCCAAGAACTCAAAGTCGCCAGGCCTCCAAATGAAGCCGACCCCTCTTTGAGCCAGCATAAGGCCTCCGTTGGCAACGCGAGCTATCCTCTTAATGCCTCGGATAATGTCGTCAATGTTAGATGCCGAAACAGTAATCTGGGTTGCAACGCCAGAAGTGACTGCTCCCGCTGAATCTCCGACATCTGTCCAAGAAGCGTGTTGAGCGAGAACTTGTGCTTCGATGTATTCGTTGAGCAACGCGCCGATTCGGTCAAAGAGTTCTGCGGGTTTTGTCCAGGGAGATTGAGCCAAGTCTGCCCAATCCACGAATACTCCCAAGTCTCGGCCATCAGAGATGGTCAAAGTTTGAGCAGTTTCCGTAACGCCTACTAAGACGTGCCCAGTTCCTCTCGTTACGCCGAGCGTTGAAAACGCCGTCGCTTGATAAGAGCTGGAGATAGCACGGGTGTCAGTCATCGTGACATCACACATTTCTTTCCAAGTCTGGGGATGGTCTAGTCTGTCCTGCAATACGTCCTCAAATAGAGTTTCGTAAGTGAGAGAATAAGTAAGGGCCATAAAATTACAACTTAGTCAGTAATTTCAGACGAAACGGATATGCCGACCAGTTTATTCGTTGTAGAATTTTTTGCCTGATTTTTGATTTTCCATCATTGCTCTCGCAATAGTGGCGCGAGTTTTTCTGTCAGGAACTTGAT
>Ga0208957_1001380_pt1 | contig 12650 bp, 11 predicted proteins | sample RifOxyA1_FD_184029 | JGI IMG/M metagenome (GOLD analysis project Ga0208957, IMG submission 184029) | Groundwater microbial communities from Rifle, Colorado - Rifle Oxygen_injection A1 (SPAdes) | ecosystem: Environmental > Aquatic > Deep subsurface > Groundwater | place: Rifle, Colorado, United... | reverse complement strand
GTCCTGAAGTTAGCCCCATTGTTAGACCCATTGTAATTGAACAGTCGCACAATCCGATGATGGTAGGGTATGTACCTCCGGTGAAGGGTTGATATGCATTATCCGAAGATATTGAAGGTTGACGGGGCGGCGAATCGTCGTCGGACACAGGGTCGCATTAAGTTATATGACGGGGAGCATTTTCCGGCGTTAGCGGCGAAGTTGACAGCTTGCGGGTTCACTCAGGGTGAGTTGGGTTATTGTCTTGGCGTAAGTGAGGTTACGATACGGAATTGGTTACGCGAGCATCCTGAGTTTGCGGTAGCGATTAGTGAGGCCCGGGAGAGCACGGTGAAGTTTTTAGTAGCTCAGGCGATGCGGAGCGCTTTGGGTTACGAGTTTACTGAGAGCACGCGGACGTACAAGATTATTGACGGGAAGAGGGTTCAGGTAGGCGCTCAGAGTTGGGTTCGATATCAGGCTCCTTCTGAGAGCATGCTGACTTTTTTGCTGATAAATTTGAGTAAGGGTCAGTTTAAGAACACCAAGTTTCTTGAGACAAAGAGCACGAGTGTGAGCGCGACTTTGGAGGTTCGGGGCGAGTTAGAGGCGGACGAGATACGGAAGTTAGCAGGTAAGTTAGGTAGTATAGCGGATGATCGGGAGCGAATTCTGCAAGATCGAGACTCCGGCGGAGTTCTGGGCGAAGATACCGAGAACACTGGCGGAGAATTTGCGGTTTAGGGCCGATTTGCACAAGGTATTAGGCTCGGACGGGGGCGCTCGGCGCGCCTTTTTGGAGATGTGCTACGCTCATCCTCAGATCGCTTACGACACGCTTTTTTGGGGTTACGACCCGCGCAGGCCTCCTTTTGAGCGGAACATTCCGTTCATTTTGAGGCCGGCCCAGGTAGAGGCGGTATCGGCGTTAAAGGAGGCGATAGACGGGGGTCGGGACTTACTCTTCGAGAAGTCGAGGGACGAGGGCGCTACCGAGCTGATTATCAAGTTCTATACTTTGTACTTTCTGATTGCCGCTGATAGCGGGTTTCTGGTAGGCTCTCGGAAGGAGGAGCTGGTTGATAAGGCCACTGAGATTCGGGGTTCGAGGGTTCTCGGCGATCATAAGTGCCTATTTTACAAGATATTATACACGATAGCGACCCTTCCTATTTGGATGCGGCCCAGGATAGAGAAGCAGCATCTTCACGTAGTTAATTTAGGTAACGGCAGTGCTATTGACGGTGAGAGTACGAACGAGTCGTTTGGTGCGGGCGATAGGCGGCTATCGGTTATGATAGACGAGTTCGGGCGGATTGATCCTAAGATTGCCCAGAGTATTAGGGAGACTCTTTCCGACGTTACGAACTGCGTGATCTACAATAGCACTCACTTTTACGGGCGGGGCCATCCGTTTGCCCGGTTATGCACCGGGGGTAAGGTCAAGGTGGTTAAGATGCCCTGGCACGTGAATCCAGTTAAGAATCAGGGCCTCTACCGCAGTCCCGACCTTAACGAGGTTGAGATCCGGGATTTGGGCTATTACAGGGCAAGGTTCCCGCTCGCGTTCGCCGGTCAGGTTACCCGCTATTCCGACTTGGAGAATTCGATGATTCTCCGGTATCCGGACGCGGATTTTTCGATGGTTGCGGACGGGAGCGGCAGGCTTCGCAGTCCCTGGTACGACCGGGAAGTTGCGCGTAGGGACGCCCGCGACGTGGCCCAGAATATCGACTGCAATCCCATTGGTGCGGGCGATATGTTCTTCGACCCCGACGTTATTGCCCTGCACCGCCAGCAATTCGCCCGCAAGCCTGACTTTGTAGGGGATGTGTCTTATGAAACTCACAAGAGATACGGGCTGTCCAATATCCGGTTCCTGCCGGACGGCGGGCGGAGGAGACTGTCCTGGTGGGGCGAGTTGCCCGATGTTCGTCCTCTTCAGAGATATAACTACGTCGTATCTTGCGACGTTGCGATGGGAACGGGGGCGTCTAATTCGGTTGCTAAGGTCTATAACGTCAACGAGTCGAAATTAGTCGGCGTATTTGTTAGTCCTTTTATTGCCCCGGAGGAGTTTGCTGAGTATGTAGTGGCCTTGTGCAGATGGGTAGGGGGCGCTTCAGGCCGGCCATACTTAATTTGGGAGGGTACGGGTCCGGGCCAGGCGTTTGAGAGTAGGGTAGTACAGTTGGACTATACGTTCATCTACCACGAGCGGGACGAGCGGGCCGAGGTTCGGAAGAAGAAGACGCGGCGCGGCTGGTTCTCTAATCGGGAGATTAAGTACGACTTGCTCTTAGGTCTTCGAGCCGCGCTTGCCAACGGTCTTCGGAAAGACCTTCGCCCGGCCCTTACTATTCCTGATGAGGAGACTCTCAGGGAATATGAGGACTATGTTTTTTTTGAGAATGGGGACATTGGCAGCACGATGACTATTGACGAGGGGAGCGGGGCGAAACTTGCTCACGGGGATCGGGTCATTCCCGACGGGCTGTACGTATTGGCTTTGGCTTATCAGCCGAAGGCGATGGCGTGCGCGGAGAACTTATCCGTTCAGAGCCTTGCCTGGCGATGGAATCAGGCGGAACGGCTGAAAGAGCAGTCTGAGGAGCCGTGGCTGTTGAACGAGGGGGCGAGGGGATGAAGGGACGAGGGACGAAGGGACGAGAGTAAGATATGGTTAAGAGTAGGATAGACGAGCAGAACGTTAAGAAGCCTTTTCCGAAGCGGTTACAGGCCGCCGTTTCGTCTTGGCAGCATTACACAAAGGATATGCGCGAATGTCGGAAGAGGATGCTCGTGCATTACGCCAACGACTGGTACGCGGGCGGCAGGAGGGACGCTCGCAGTCCGCAGCCGCTCAATCTTATCGACCGGGCCGTGCAGGTTATTGCCCCTTACTTAGTCTCTAAGAATCCTCGCGCGACTATAATGCCCCGGATGGGCTTGAATAATCCGAGCGTCTCTTCGTTTGCCAGAACGCTCGAACTCGCCCTGGCTCACCTATTCGACGAGATAAAGCTCGCCGAGAACACGCTCCGCCCGATGGTAATTCAGAGCTTGTTCGGAATGGGTATTACCAAGACTGGTATAATGCACTCGCACCAAGTGGAAATTTTCGGGCATCTGCACGACGTGGGCCAGCCTTACTGCGATATTATCGACTTCGACGATTACTTAGGCGACGTAGCCGCCCGGAACCGCCAGGAAATGAGAATTGAAGGCCATAAATATCGCTTGCCCTTGTGGTACGTTCGAGACTCTGGCCTATACAAGAATTTCGATAGATTGAAGCCTGATTTGCGACTCTACGGCGACGATACGAGGGCGGAAACTATCGCCAAGGACGAAAACGCGGTGAACGAGTTTCGGGAATTGTACCCGTCCGTCGAATTGATGGATATCTGGATACCGTTAGAGGACGTTATAGTTACTATTCCGCCCGACGAGCAGGGCGAGAAGATTATGCGCACCGTCGATTGGGACGGCCCGGAGGGCGGGCCTTTCGACATTTTGGGATACAGGTACTTTCCCGATAGTATTATTCCCATTCCGCCCGTTTATACCTGGATGGACTTGAATAAAATAGTCAATCAGATAATATGCAAGATGAGAGACCAGTGCCTAAGGGAGAAGACTATCGGTGTCTATCAGGCCGGGGCCGACGAGGACGCGAAGAGGCTCAAAGACGCCGGGCACGGGGATATGGTGGGTGTGGCCGCTCCTGAGAGCGTTAAGGAGGTGACGTTCGGCGGGTTCAACGAGCAGTCGTTTCCGTTCGTGGGATTCTTACTGAGCGAGTTCTCTAAGACCGGCCCGAATATGGATATTACGGGTGGTAAATCCGTTATGGCTAAGACGCTCGGCCAGGAGCAGATGCTCCAGGCCAATGCGGCCCGCGAAATAGACGATATGGTTCACCAGGTCTATGAGTCCGTAAAGTCGATAACGAAGAAGCTGGCTTGGTTCTTATGGACTGATCCGCTAATAGTCCTGCCCTTGATAAAACGGGTTATGGGCGTCGATTTGCAGGTCGAATACTCTGAGGCGGCTAAAGAGGGCGATTTTTTAGATTATACCTTCGATATTGAGCCGTACTCGATGATGAGAATGAATCCCGACCTGCGATACCAGAAGTTGTCTCAATTCGTTACCGGGTACATTTTGCCTACCGCTCAGATAGCCGCTCAGCAGGGTACGGTGCTCAACGTTCCTGAACTTGCCAAAGAGTTTGCCCGGCATCTTAACATTACTACTATGGACGATTGGTATATGTCCGTTATGCCTGCAATGCAGACTGCTGGCCTTAACCCGTACCAGTCTCAGCAAGCTCAACCAAAGGTGGGCATGACCGACCAGAGAATGCCCGAAAATCAGGGTAGTAACCAGAACAACCTGATCCAGCAGCAGAATAGAGTGCAGGGTAAGACGACGGCGGAGCTATGAGAAGGCCATCAGTGGAAACGTTTGTTGGCTTTGTGCGAAAGTACGATAAGCGAATAGGCTTAAAACTTCTGTATCGAGACTTTCAGCCTGAGACCGAAGAAGAGAAGGACAAATTCAGGCGCGCGTGGAACGCGATTGCGAAGGAGATTGGCAATGCCGCTCAAAAAGGGAACATCGAAGGCGACAATATCGCAGAATATCAAAACGGAAATGGCGCACGGCAAGCCGCAGAATCAAGCCGTAGCGATTGCCCTCAGTACGGCGAGACAATCCGGCGCGCACCTGCGCCGCAGGAAGAAGAAACTTTATCGGAGAGCTAAATAATGGCTGATATGACTTTACCGGGCGGCAGGTTCAGGCCGGGGCCGCCCTTGCGAAGAAAGAAAAAACCGCTTCTGAAAAAGAAGATTCGAGCTCGAATACTGCCGATGAGCGGGCAGAATCTAAGGCAGGGAGTTAAATAATGGCTGCGGAGCTTGTTACTAAAATCTACGCTGAGGTTACTGGTCTCGGAAATGATAACGTCTTGTATAACCGGGCCGCCGCTTCGGACGTGCCTACTCAGGCTAACGGACCACTTCAGCAGGTAGTTACTACCACTGCGCAGCTTGATGTTGTGTCGGTTATTACCGGCCAGTTGATTGCAGTGGGTATTAAGGCCCTATCGAGTGGTCTGTACATTAACCCGACGGCCAGTACGCCGATGACTACCGCCTGCTGTTTCATACCGCAGGGCCAGATGAACTATTTTACCTATAAGGCTACTACCAGTGTCCGGCCCTGGATAGAGGCACAAACGGCCCGTGCGGTCGCGGAGTATATGTTCGTAGCCGTTACTTAGAGGACTGATATTCCTATTTACGTTTATATCTGTGGGGTATGCGGTGAAAGTTTCGATGCCTTTGCCGTCGGTAAGCGGCGGAGTCGGAAACAGAAATGCCCCTCTTGCCCGGCGGGCTGGGGTAAGAGGAGCGTTAAGGCCGAGCTTGCTAAGTGCGGCAGGTTCGACGAATTGAGCAGGGATAATCCGAGGTGGTCTGAGGCCCTCGGCATAAACCCAGTTCAAGAAGCCGACTTCCGAAAGACTTTCCCGAATTTGGACTTGACTTTCGATAAAAAAGGACGATGTTTAGTGAAGAACAGGGCGCATAAACTTGCAATTATGAAGGCGCGCGGATACGAGGAAATAGAGTAAGGGAGAGCACAATGCCTGAATTAGAGATACCAGCCGGTCTTGAGAGTAAGTACGACGAGATTTTCGGCGCGCGGGGCGCGGATATTAAAGACGCCGCCTACGCCGAGGAGGACAAGGGCGACAAATACTTGGAAAGACTGGCCGAGAAGGACGAGGGACGAGAGGACGAGGGGACGAGGGACGAGGGGACGAGGGACGAAGAAGAAAAAGAAACTGTCTCGGAAGAAGGTCGGAAAGAGTTGTCCGAGCCTGCGGGCGCTGAGGACGAAAAGACCGAGCTTATTCCCGACAATTTGACTAAGGCCGGTCGGGCCTACGGTCTCACGGACGAGACGATAATCGACCTATCGGAGAATCATCCGGACGCTTTAGAGGCGATGGCAAGGTCTTACGAGCGGCTCCAGGCGGGCAGTTTAATCGGCCCTGCGCCTGGGCAGGCCCCTCCCAAGCAACCTGAATTGCCTAAGCCAATGGATCGTATCTCCGTTGACGTAAGCGCACTCGACGAGGACGCGGGCAGGACCATTAAAGGAATGGAATCGACCGTGAACAAGCTCGTTGACGCTAATAATGAATTGAGGAAAGAGCTTTTTGCCGTTAGGGGCGGCCTGCAAACTACGCAGGCCACCGAGCAGGCGCGGAGAGTTTCGTATATTGATAGTCTGTTCGATAAGGTGGCCGAATTTCCCGAATTGGGTAAGACGACTGCCCTATCGACCGACCAGAAGGCCCTTCGGGGCGACGTTTACGATATGGCCATTCGCTGGCAGATGCGAACCGGCGGGTCGTTTGAGGATAGCCTTGCGAAGGCCGCAACCGGCTTTCGCGGACTGTACGGGCGGGCAACCGCCCCGGAAAAGAAGGAGCGGGACGTAGTGGACAAACTCAATCGTCGAAAGACGAAGTTCACCGCCCGGCCTACCGGCCAGAAAACGACTCAGAGATTCGCCAGTTCAGATGAAAAGGCTATGGCCGTGCTTGATGAAACGGGCAAGAAGCTCGACCTCTGGTAAAAACGATAGACGAGAGAAGATGGACGACGGACGATTTTCGTCCCTTCATCTTTTCGTCCATCGTATTGTTTCTCCATAAGAAAGGAGGGAGTTTCTTATGGCATCAGGTGGTATTACTATAGACCAGGCCGTTGACCTGGGCGTAGCTACTATGAACGCGTTCGACCAGGACGCCGTGCAGATAGCTTTGAAGCACCCCACCTACGAGGTAATCAATCGCTGGTTTGCAGGCGATAAGAAGGTACTCTCGGGCGGGAAGAAAGCGACGTGGGACTTGACGGTGAAAGACACCGGCAACGCGGGCCACGTCAATATGTTCGAGACCGATACCCCCAACATTGCAAACGTGAACGTTGAGGGCGAGGTCAACTGGTGTCACGCCAAGAACTCGTTTACCTATTCGGTGGACGAATTGGCGATGAACCTTAACGATAAGACGCGAATCTTCAACTTGTTCAAGAACCGCAGACAGAATTGTGCCCGTGAGTTCGGGGACTTGCTTGAAGAGGCCGCGTGGAAAACACCGGCGTCCTCAACGGATACGAAAGCTCCTCACGGGATCCCGGGTTGGTTGGTTCAGGCCGATACGTCGGTTGTTACCGGCGAGTTCCAGGGCTACGTGGGCGACTATTCCGTGGCCGTTTTGAGTACGGAATCGGCTTATACCCTGGTGGGCAACCTGGCCTGCACGAGCACAACCAACGCGCGCTGGGCCAACTGGTACGCGAATCACAGCGACCAGTTGAACGATTCTCTTTTGGACAAGCTGGGCGAGGCGTTCAGAAAGACCAAGTTTATGACGCCCAAAATTGCGGGCCAGGCGATAGACCCGGAGAGCGGATTCTCCAACTTCCGGCTCTATACCAATAATGAGGTCTTGAAGAACATTGAATCCTACGCTCGCAAGAGCGACGACCGGCTCGGCGGCGACTTGGGCAAGTACGCCGGAAATACCGTCTATAAGGGCATCCCGTTTATCTATGTGGATAGCCTGGATGATGTGTCCATTTACGTTCGCGGTAAGAACCCCATCTATGGAGTGAACCATAATCACTTCTACCCGATGGTGCTCTCCGGCAAGAACTTTATATGGAGCAAGCCCATTAACGACGTGTCCCAGCACCTCGTCTTGACGGTCTATCTCGATTTGACCTATGCCTACGTTTGCGATAACCGCAGAACGGGCGGCTTCCTTTTGAGTAATTGGGAGGCGGCCTACTAAATAGGTCTGTTTTGTTGTGTTTTACTAACGTTCGTTCCCGGAGTGGCCGGATGGCCGACGCCGGGGTAAAAGCTGAACGAGGAAGTAACGTAACTTATTCGGCTTGGATGATATGTATATCATCTACGAAAGGAGATTATTATGTCTCAGGGTATTGTTGGTGGGGGCGGAGTCCTCACAAAGACTAAAAGGGTTTTCTATCGCGCCGGTACGGCTAATGCGGGCTACGCGGTCAACTACAACTTCGACGCCGTTGATATAGCGGCTGAAGGCGAGACTATTAGCGGCGCTACCGCTACCGACTGGTGTGACGCTCGTCGCGTTCAAGTTGAAGACCCGGCGTTTGAGAATAACCTGCACTTTGCAGGCGTTGTCGATAAGGTGTCGGACGGTATAGTTGGCCCGAACTGGATTCTCATTCACGAGCCGGGCAGTATTTGCCAGATTCACACGGCAATTACCGTTGACCATCGGGACGCCAGTGTAGCCAGCGCCAATGCGGGCACTATGCTGACCTTCGGGGTCTGCACCAATTCGGTCGGCGCGGCGCATACTACCGCCCCGTACATTAACGGCCAGTGGCAGAAGTACGGGCTTCCGGGCGAAGGCTCGGCTATGGTGCTTGAGGCGGCTACTACCGCTTCGGCCCTGATTATGGCCGAGCTAATGACCGGGCCGCCGTCCGGCGGGCGTCAGTACATCCCGCTTATGATTAACGCGATTGCAGGCGTTACCGTAACTTATCACGGGGTAACGTTCATATCGAGCGAGGCGGGCAGCTCGGTAGTCGGCAGCGCCGTTATCGGCGCGGGCACGTTCATCGGCCAGCGTAAGATTATCGAAGTTGACGGCGCGCTTACTGGCGTCGGCTGGAAGGTTAGTTTCGCCAACGGGTTCACCCCGAACCTGTCGGGCGAGTACCTGTCCAACGCGCCGCTCGTTGCCGCTACCGCTGTTACGCTCATTTCGGGTAGTTTCCTCGATATGAACTGGAACGGTGCTAAGTGGCTCGTTCTGTCCGACCAGAAACTTACGTAAATGATGGCAGCTCAGTGTATAGGGGGGCCGGGGCGACTCGACCCCCCAACTTTGATGGGGAACAGTGAAACTTGATATTCACAGTTGGGACAGGCGGGACTTTGTAGGAATACTAAAGAGATACGTCAAGGCCGAAACCGGCGCGGAGGTGGGGGTCTTCACCGGCGAATTCTCCGAGCTTCTGATTCGGGGCTTACCCGATTTGAAACTGTGCCTTATCGACCCGTACAGAGAGTTTCCCAAAGATGTCTATGACGATATGGCCAACGACGACCAGGACGTTCAAGACGCCCGCTACGAGTACGTCTGTAAATTATTTCAGAAAAATAAAAATGTTGAGATTTTGCGCTTGACGAGCGAGGAGGCCGCCCCCAAAATACCCGACGAAAGCCTGGACTTCGCGTATATCGACGCGAACCACGCTTATCATTGTGTGAAACGGGACATTGAGATATGGTGGCCGAAGGTGAAGCAGCACGGCATATTGGCCGGACACGACTACACTATCCCCGCCGTCGCCAACGCAGTAATCACATCGAATCTTTCCGAGGAAATCCACTGGCTTATGACGGCGGATATTTGGATAGCCGCAAAGGGTAAGGACGTTTTTAGATGATATACATATCATCCTTGAAAGGGGAATAATGCCGATACCAAAAATATCCGTATTAACCAATTTGCCGGCGCGCGATAAATCTACGGACGAATATCTGGGCGAGGAACTCCGGGATTTAGGCTATGAAGTGAACGTAACCGACTTCCTGCCCAAGAACAGGGAGCACATTCTACTTTACAAGCCGAACCTGGTGGTTCTACCTGAGCCGCGATGCGAATATACGGTCGATTTCATTGAGACGGTTCGCAAATGGGGGATTAAGGTCGTTATCAAGCGGTGCGAGGGCGGCGCTGCCCACGAGGCTTGGTATTTGATGGAAGAGTCCGAGCAAAAGACGGTAATGGGCACGTGGCCTTACTATTGCGACCTTGAAATAGTTTGGTCTCAGGCTTTTGCCGACTTAGCGGCTGAGAAGGGCCATACCCCGAAAGAGAAGCTTTTCGCCGCCGGCGGATTTCCGTTCGACCCGTACTTTTACGTTAAGTATCCCGACCCGCCGCCGGGGCGGAAGGTGCTGCTCTTTGCCCCCGGCTGGGGGCACGCGGACCGCAGCAGGGACTATAACGTGCCCGAAGCCGAGCCCGGCAGTTCCATCCACTCGGACGCTTTCGACCGGCACAATGAAGGTCGGGCTAAGTGGATTAAGATGATACGAGAGGTTGGTAAGGTTTTGGAGAAGGAAGGGTGGATGACTTACATTCGGCCTAAAGTGGGCGAGATACCCAGGGCCTACCAGGACGCGGCGGGTAAATACTGCCGACTTGCGCCCCCTACTACTACCGAGAATGCCTTGTGGAATACCGACGTACTAATCCACGCGGGCAGTACAATGGCTATTGAGGCCCATTTATGCGGGATACCGGCGTTCAGCTATTGCGGGGCGATAAACCAGGTTAAAGGCTATCAATTCCCGCAAGTATCGCCGGAGATAGACGGCATCGACGATTTGATAGACGCGATTCGCAAGGCCCAGTTCAGGAAGAGTAACGCCGATATGTCGGCGATTAGAAAGTTGGAGAATGATTTTTACGGTAAGATAGACGGCCAGGCGTGCAAGAGGGCGGCTAAGAGAATTGCCGAGATACCGCTTGAGGAGCCGAACGTGCCTTTTGCCTGGCCGACTCCCGACCCGAAAAAGACCTTTTACACCCCTAACGTCTGGCGGTTCATTATGCAGTGGAAGTGCGAATGTTGCCAGAATGTGTCTTTCAGTCCGCCGGATGGGGTGGGCGGGCAGGGTGTTGTTACCGTTAATTCCACGCCCGTCGAGAGCGGGGCTGCTGAAATGATAAAATGCCCCTGGTGCGGAATTGCCTTAGCCCGCAGGATGCCGGACGAGTACATAATCAAGCGCGGCCCGCCGGTAATACCGGATAGGCCGCTTCCCGTCCAGGCTGGAGTCTGATTATCGAGCCGGAAGATATACAATGGTGTAGTAAATGCTGGACGCCATCAACCCGCCCGCGCATAACGTTCAATGAGAAGGGCGTGTGCAACGCTTGTCAGCACAATTTAGAGAAAGAGGCCATTAACTGGCGGGAGCGGCAGGACTATTTCAAGACTGTTTGCGATAAGTACCGCAGGAAGGGCGAGCCGGATTGCATAGTGCCCTGGTCGGGCGGTAAGGACAGTATCTACGTTGCCTATAAGATGCGGGACGAATTCGGTATGACGCCTCTGCTCGTAACCGTCCTTCCGCATCTTGAAACGGAAATAGGGCAGTGGAATCGCAAGAATACCTGCCCCGGCTTTGAGAAGATGGAGATAACTCTCAAAGAGGACAAGTACAGGTCTCTGGCCAAGAAATACTTTATCGAGCAGGGTCGTCCGAAACATCCCTGGGAGACTGCAATTTCCGCCGTAGTAATAAACCAAGCCTGGAAGATGAAGATACCATTCATTATTTACGGAGAGGAAGGCGAGCAGGAGTATGGCGGCTCAGACAGTCAGAAAACTCAGTGGCAGTATCCCGTCGATAAAGACTACCTAATGAAGTTTTACTGGCAGGATAATCTCGATTGGGACATTCCGCCGGACAATGAGTTGGACAGGATATTCTTTACTCAGTACAGTCGGTTTGAGAATTGGAGTCCTTCCAAGCACGCCGACTTTGCAATCAATAAGGGTATGCGTTCCAAGCCCGTGCGCAGTGTGGGGACGTTTACGATGTGGTCTCAGGTTTCAGATTATATGCAAGACCTGCACTCATATCTTATGATGCTCAAGTTCGGGTTCGGGCGCTGCACCGCCGATGTTGCTATCGCAATACGAGAGGGTTGGAAGTCCCGCAGCGAAGGTCTGGAGCTTATCGAGGCTTACGACGGCGAATTTCCTAATCAACTCTTAGACCAGTATCTTGAATATTTTAAGATGGGTTATTCGGTATTCTGTGACGTTTTAGCCACTCATGCGAATAAGGAGTTGCTTGAAATCGCCGGGCCGATATTAAAAGACGACCACGCAATACCGCAGAATTGGGAAGGGGCGAAAACGAGTCACGGCACAAGTCATATCTGGTACTTACAGGCTTGGGCGGCGAAGCACAGGCGCAAAGGTACGAAGAATGAGCTGAAGAGTCCTGAAAGGTTTGACGTGAGATGAGACTGCCTATCGAAATGTCGTGTATCCAGATTATTGTAAATAACGTGTGTGAACATGATTGTTGTCATTGTTCACAACTTATCGGCCACCAGAGCAATAAGTACCAGATGACCTTAGACTATTTTGAGCGGGCGCTCGTTTCACTGCAAGGGCACGGGGCGCATATCGGTCTCTTCGGTGGGAATCCATTACTGCATCCGCAGTTTCCTGAACTATGCGAATTGCTCAGAAAGTATCAGCCGGTGAAGGCTCGCAGGGAGCTATGGTGTAGTGGGGCAAGATATGATAAGTACAAAGCCATTATTGACGAGACTTTCTATCCTGAATTGGTGGCCTACAATGCTCACGAGGACGAGCAGGACTGCTGGCATCAGCCGGTGTTAATAGCCCCTGACGAAGTATTTGAAGATAAGGCCCTTATGTGGCGGGTTATTGAGAATTGCTGGGTGAATAAGCGATGGTCGGCAGCCGTTACTCCGCTTGGCGCTTTTTTCTGCGAGATAGCCTCGGCGATAGCGTGGCTGCTGAAGGAGAGTA
>Ga0208957_1001378_pt1 | contig 12660 bp, 26 predicted proteins | sample RifOxyA1_FD_184029 | JGI IMG/M metagenome (GOLD analysis project Ga0208957, IMG submission 184029) | Groundwater microbial communities from Rifle, Colorado - Rifle Oxygen_injection A1 (SPAdes) | ecosystem: Environmental > Aquatic > Deep subsurface > Groundwater | place: Rifle, Colorado, United... | reverse complement strand
CAGGATCACCATAGATACAATTTTTTGTATCAACTCCAAGTTTGGATAGTATATCTGCAGTCATAGGACCTCTTAATGCTAGAACATTTAACTTATTACTCTTAGGCAAATGCCTTGGAGATATTAAACCGCTTCCCCAAATAGTATCTCCTTCCATTGCCCAATGAAGAATTGAACCTACTCCTAGTAGTTTTCCTGGAGTCTTCTTTAAAATACAGTCCCTACCTACTAACTTCTTAACTAAGTAAGGTGTTAACTTATCTCCAAAATTGTTTTCCTGTTGCCAATATGCTCTCATTTTTCTAATCTGTATAATTTACGGTCACTATACTCTAAAAGAAATTCACATTTCTTAAACAATCTTTCTATTTCTATAGGTATTTCTCCATGTTCATGAGTTTCAAAGTACAAAACCTTCTTTAAATATAGTTCTATAATCCTAGTTATTCCGCCTATTCCTTTAAGATGGGCATCAAGAGAAAACATAAATGCTGTATCAACTTCCGGAAGTAATATATCTAGCCTGTTTAAGTCATGCACCATGAATTCTACCTTCTTTTTAAATATTACTGCTAGCCTTACCGCTGAAGTAAGTATCCTACTACTAACATCTATTCCTATCATTCTCTTAGCTCCACTTAATAAGAATAATGAATTACCATAGTTACATCCTAAATCTAAAACAACCTTACCTTTTATATCTTTTTTATCTATATACAAGCTCCTTAGAAGTAAGTCATTTCTTCTTCCATGCAATAGCTCAATTCCATCTGGCGAGTATATGGACTGATAGGGAACTCCCTTATTCAAACTTCCATAGAAAATACTAGGAATTCTAGTTCTCAAAGTTAGAACTTCTTTAAGATCCATCATCTTAGTAGGTATCTTGATTCCATAATATAAACCAATCACAGATCTATGATTCCCATCATACACCATAAGATCTTTATTAAGCCTTCTAAATACCTGAATAGGTTCAATTATTCCATTCTTCTTAATATCTGTAGCAAGCTTTTTAAACTTTTCAATCTGCTTTAGTATCATATTCTCAATATCTACATTGGTCTTTTTAGGGAAATAATACTTCCAAGAGGTTCTTAGGTAATCTTCATACATCGTAGACTTGCCATCCTTGACCAGAAAATCATAATGAGGAGTATCTTCCATCCTCACCGTATGCCCTAATTGCGTATATATATGTTGTTGCGAAAAGTATAATTGTTCTTTCATTTTCTTTTAGTCATATAAGTAAGCCTATTATCATGCCTTCTAACATAATACAATCCCTTCTGTAAGTATCCAAAATTTATTCGTAAATCTATAAGACTTGTTAGCCATTCAATATCTTCTCTACTTCTCCTATTAGGAATAGAAACATTTCTAATTATTCCCTTAAATATTCCTGTAGCAAAATTCATATTATTATTGAGTCCATCCCTATCTGTATATTTACTTAGGTCAATACCCTTTCTATTGTTTGATTGATTGTATCCATTAGGATGGGTAAAAAAATACAAATCTGAAAAGACCATATCATCATCGGTTTTTCTTATGTAATCCATCATTAGTTCAGCCCTTTGAGGATGGGATATATCATCACTATCCATCCACATGCAATAAATAGCTTTTGAATACTCAAATAGTTTATTTCTTGCGTAACCAACCCCTTTATTTTCTTCTCCTAAAAGAATATAAACATTTGGCATTCTCGTTGACTCTATGAATTTCCTTATGACCTCTACTGTCTTATCAGTACTACCATCATCATAAATAATTACATTAAAATCCTTATATGTCTGGTTTCTAAGACTATCTAAAGCTTCAAGTACCATATCTTCTCTATTGTATACCGGCATAAGGATATCTAAGTTAGGACTCATTTTTCTAGGTTTCCAAAAATTATCCACTTTCCGGCAAAGAAAACTTCTGCATTAAATCTACTCTTTATATCTTCTGGAAGGTAACTTCTTACATGACTTTTAGCTATCGTGTCTCCGTTAGGCACTGAAGCTATCCAGTTTTTAGGTAGTTTTAAACATAAATCATCTTCTAGGTGTTCAATAACTTCAGTAACTATAGCAAGGTCATAACTAGAAAAGTCTATTTTAGTAGCATCAGCAACTTTTCCCTTTAGGTAAGGGTATCTTTTATTTAATACCGTAATAGCTACATCTGAAATATCTATTCCTTCTATGTTCTTATATCCCTTATGCCATATTTGATTCATTAACCGACCTATTCCACATCCGATATCTACTATTTTGATCTCCTTATCCCTTGGAAGAAGACTTAGTATTTTTTGTTCATACTCAAAGACCCTCCTAGGAGAATTATATCCCCTCCAATGAATGTTATACTGTTCCCTAGTCCATACTAGGTTTTCTAGTTCCTTCATAGGTTTTTGTATATTTCTATCATTTTAATGGCTATTTTCTTATCATCATGCCAATCTTCAATATACTTTCTACCTACATTACCCCATTTCATTCTAAGTTCCTCATCATATACAAGATCTTTGATTACTTGTTCTAGAGTCCCTGGAGTGGCATAGATGAACGGTTCGTATCCAACTATTGAATTGATATCTTTTCGTACTGAGTCATCCATACCGACTATTGTAGGCTGTCTGAATGCCATACCTTCCAGTCCTGAGTTACCATAGCATAAGTGCATCTGATCGAATGTAATATCACAACTTGCCCTTAACTCCAAACATTCCTTATTAGGTTTCCCCTCTATCAAAACCAATTCAGCTCTAGGTATTTTTGAGATAATTTCAATAAGTAAATCTGTATTCTTATAATTCCTATTAGTTGGTGAATGTGCGATTCTTACTTTATTAATAGGATCAACTGGATTATAGAACTGAGCTTTAAGTTGGTCAAACTCTGATACTCGTATTGGCGCAGGTATCCATCTACTAGGATCGTCATGAACATATCTTAAAAGGTTTATAGTTGAAACAAATCTTTTTGCACCTCTTTGCTTATCAGCACTTTCATATGCCTTTAGGCTCTTATCATCGCCTAATCTTCCATGTTGATGTATTAACCACTTAGCATTAGGGTTTATCTTTCCCCATCCATTAGCATATCTATACATGTTATGACAGTGAATAATATCTACTTCTGCCATGTACTTAGTTACAAAATCCTTATCAAAAGAGTTAGATGTAATATCACCAGGAAAATCTAAATAGTTATTTGCTTTCCTAAAACTTCTTGAAGTGTGTTCTGTATATTCAGTGATTGCTCTAGAAAGTTTAAATGATTGCCCTCCGGTATCAGCACTACAAATATCTGCTATCTTCATTTAATTCATTTTCAAATTTATCTTGTAACAGAATAAGTATTTTTCTTAATAGATACTTATCATCATCATTACATAGTACAGTTGATTCTAACCCTTGCAAATACTTAATTACCCCTTCACTGCCACCTTTTCTAGCTAATTCTTTCTCTTTACAAATAAGGTCAAGAATGTCCTGGATCTGATCATCATCTTCTAGACTTTCAATTATGTTCTTAAGTTTATTTGAAATTTCCATTACTTAAAATTATCAATTCCTACTTTCTTTTTCAATACCCACTTACTCTTCTTAGTAGGCTTCTTTCTATAAACTCCATCCATCCTTCTTAGAAAACCTTCTTTATAAGCTTGTTCTCCAATATCATGTACCCACCTATGACATTCTCTACATAAATCTATAGTCTCACTCCTATTGTTTTCAACTCCATATAGGTGATGGATATCACATACTTTAATACATTTACACCTTTTACATATTCCGGTTTTCATTTTGATACTTCACCTTTTCAATTACTCCTAGAAAGTCTTCCAACCATTTATAATGAACCGAATAGAAAGTTAGTCTTAATCCGCTTTTAAAGTGTACATTAGCCTGATATCCATTCATATCTGGTCCATGTCGATAGTCAATAATAATATCCTCCTTACCAATCTTAAAGATCTGTTGAATAAATTCCTTATAGTTTCTAAACTCTTTATAGTGATTTATCATTTATCCTAAAAATTCTATTCTTGAAATACACTTTAATATAAACCACATACCATAGAAAAACAATATTACTACTGCTATGGTAAATATATATTCAAAAATCTTTTTGATTCTTTCCGTTTTCACCCCTATTCCTATTTACTTTAGTTTAGATAATAATGTATTGATATGTGCCATTCTAGCGGTTGCTATGGTTGTTCCTTCTTCACTAAAGATATCTTTTCTAAATATTTCCCTAACTTCCTCAATTACTTTTAACCTCTCTTGTTCTAGTAGGGATTGAATAAAATCCCAAATTGGTTGTAATACATCTAAACATTCGATAAATGCTCTATTCGCACTTTCAGAGCTATCGTCTTCGTACTTCGTTTCCAGTTCAACCATCTTTTCGCCATATGCTCTTAATAGTGGTGCAAGTTTCTCTTTCCAATCTTCTATATTAGTATCTGGTTTGACCTCAAGTTCTGAAAGTATATTTTCTACCCACTTTTTTAGATTTTCTTCGGCATTGTATAATCTTGAGATATTTCCGCCCATTCCACAACCAAACTCAATTTCTTCTATAAGTTTCACTAACTCTTTCATTTTTTCTAACCTGTACTCTTCTTTCATTTCTATTTAGTCTTAAAATTAGATAGTTTTTTGGACATTTCTTTTAACTTCCAGTCAAGTGCCTCCCTATACATTGAGTAGTTGTTTTCATTCTTTCCATCAATTATTGTAATTCCCCACATATATTCCCATATTTCTCTTAATTGCTTCTCCAACATCTTGTCTACTTCTGATTGAGTGTAGAAAGTATCATCTCTACAATCTCTATGTCGTAATTGTATGTGCATTCCCAACTGTTTTAAGTTTTCTGCTGGTAATGGGCAGAATGGACATTGTATTTTCTCTTTCATATGCTTAATCTATTTAGATTTTAGATACTTACCTATTGCACTAAAGAACCAATTGTAATCAGTTCCTTTAGGATACTTTTCTTTTACTGCTTTCTCAAATTCACCTAATGTTCCTCTAAAGCAACCTGCACCTACCATACCATCTGATTTGGTTATTGTTATGTATCTATTTTCTCCAAGAGGGCCAATCTGTAAGTATCCTTTAGTGGTTTTAATAACAGCATTACCAGAGACCCTAGCATAACCTTAACCCTAGCATTCGACCTTACTGCGCATATAGACATTATTTCCCTTATGGCTGTAATAGTTCTACCCTTCCTTCCAATTATTATTCCCTTATCTTCATCTGCAAATTTAATTATGAATATAGTTAATCCTTCAAAATCAATACTATTCTTCTGCTATATCTCTACCTCTTCCGGAATAGTTACAATCCCTAGGATTATCTTTTCTAGTAAGTCTTTCATTTTAACTAAAATAAAATTATCTATTTGTTGAGGTCAACAAAATGATCCCAACATATAAACAACTACTTACAAACCCACATTCCCGCACCACCTAGTCTATACTTATACAAAGCATACTTAATTGATTCCTCACCATTGAAAACCTTTCCTTTCATCATAGGATGCCATTTCTGTATGTATTGAAAAAGCCCAGAAGCTCCACTAGATCTATTAACCGCTAAAGGATTACACCTACTTTCACACCTCATTACCCTTTTAGCCCATGTTTCTTCTTTTACATTCCTTCCATGCTTTTCAATGATCTTATCCCAGTATTCACAACTAGTTATACTATCCCCTTTAGTATCACCTTCCTTATTAACCACCTTCTGCTTAACGGCAGTTCTAATAACCTCACCTTTAAACTCAACCGGTTTTTGATATTGGATTTTAACTCCTTGGATAGGGGATAAATCTTTTTTTTCCTCATTGCCTTTATTGAATTTGTTTCCATTATATCCTTTGTCAAATTCAAGATTTCCTGTTCTCGTATTACCAACTTCTTGTACTCTACTAATAACATATTCATTTGTCTCCACTGATTTAATAATTCCATAGCTTATTATATTCCAGTTTAGAACTGTATTTAATAGTAGTAGATATTTCATTTAGCTAAATATTTACAATAAGATCTATCATATCCAGTATTTTCCACACATTCTTCTACCATAGAATTATTATAGTTAGAGTATGAAGTAGCTAATTTAACTACCATGGTACATAACATAAAGACAGAAAGAATGATTAAAATGAATGCCATAGCAATGTGAAGTATTCTCAATCCTAATAACTTTGTAAGTTCTCTACCTGAATTATCAGGCTGGAATCTGTAGATCCTAAAAGACTTATTTTTATAAATTCTTTTATCAAGTCTTAATTTCATGTCTTTACTCATAATTATCTGGTCTTAACTTATCTTAGTTACATCTTAGGGGATACACCCTACAAAGTCAAGGGCTATTTTACTACAGGATCACCCTTGAATCCATTCATGGGTTTAAGGAAATACTTAATAAAATCTTTCCTACTTACAACCTTAACAACCTTTTTCTGAACTACTCTATGTACTCCCCATTTCTCTGGGTTCTTTCCATAGAATCTATCCTCCAAAGCCTTTTCTGATAGTGGACTTAATTCTCTGGCTTTTTTAAATGTTATTTCTTTAGGCAAGCTTTTCATTTTCTAATACCTCCTTTGCATATGATGATATTGATTTTAGATAATCTCCATATAAACTTATAAACTTCTTAAATCCCATTTCCTTAAAATGTCTATAGTGTGATTTATTAGTTATCCTCTGGTTAAGGTTATTCGCATGGGGAAGCGATTGTGTAGCTGCAACTATTGCCATAAGTTTTAGTCTTCTTTTTTTAGTTATCATACTTAGTTACTTTCTGGGTTTCCCCTATTTGAATTAAATCTTTCATCTCTTAAATGATTAAGCCTACTTTGCATACTTATAACCATTCTTGAACAATCATCATACAAGGTCTTGATTACATCAGCTCTATACTGTCCATCTAATTCTGCTTCCACTTCTTTTTGAGTTTCAAGAATAGTATCCATTTCAGAATCTTTTACCTTACTATCCAGCCTTTTTCTTAATTGCCTATACTTACTAGCCTGGCTAAACTTTCTATACGCATATGCCTTATTACCATCTCTAGTAGCTTCTGATACTATCTTACCTAGATAGATCAGTAATGTTGATAGTCTCAACTGATCCCGGCTTATTTCTACTCCTTGTAGTTCAGTACATTCAGTTGAAAAATACTTATCCCGGATCTTATATATTTCTTCTATTATTTCCTTATTAGTATTTATTTTCACTTTCCAAACCTCTTAGAAATTAAGTACTGCTTGTTTTGCTTTACTATCTTTTCTTCTTCAGGAGTTAAATCAGTAGACTTAGAATTTTTCCATACATCGTACTTAGTCTTCAATCCTAATCCACTCTTTGTTATAGATAAATCAAACTCTTGAGGATCTTTACCTTCTTGTTTTGCAATCTCACAGACCGCATTACCTATCATAGCTCCTGTTTCCATTATCCCAATCTTCTTAGTAGTTCTATTTATACCTATCCATATCCAAGTCTGCTTAGGTACATTACCTTTAGCACAGTGCTTACATCCATCACCCTCACATTCTCCTAGTGGTATAAATGTTTTACCAGTCTTCAGAGAATGCTTAAGGTACATACCACCACCTGATAGAACTCTTACTATGTTCTCCCCTTGTTCAAACTTAAGATAATCAGAAGGCTTTTTATATTCTGTATAATTAATCTTTTCCATCTTTATGTATAGAAGATTTTAATCCTAAAGACATATAAGATAACTCAATAATCATTTTTCGGAGCTCCTTTAACCTTAATTGTATCTCCAAGTCCATAGTTTCAGCATATGCAACCATAAACCCAGGGTTTTCCAATATAAACTTACTTTTTTCTTCAAGTGTCTTTAACTGTTTATACTCCCGAATAAATACACTAAGTTTCTTCATTTTATTTCTTCTACTAAACTTAAAACATCCGGATATACATTTACTTCTTTTGGCTCCGGAATTACCCCACCATTTAGAACTTTATAGAGATTAAATACTGCCATAAAGTCATCTATAGTTACCGCTTTCTTTCCTATTTCTAGATTACAGTGAAAAGTGAATCCCTTTTTAGTCCTGGGATTAAGATGAAGTATTCCTACATTAGCACTAATCCCTGTCATCTCATAAACAGCTTCTTTATACCCTACTACCTGCAACTTATGGGAATCATATACATTACTTGAAGTCTTAATATCAATAATCCAATCTTCTACATTAGTCTTAAACTTTGTTAGCTTAAAAATCAATTCCGGACTTATTTTACATGCTATATCCAGAGTCCCGGCATAGCCTAATGTACTAGCTACTACTTTTTCAGTGGCACTTACAATAGGTTTAAATTCAGCTACCCAATTTACGAATGCTACGATCGCTTTCTTATCCTTAGAATCCGGAAATTCTTCTTTAAGGTTTACATCAATTCCATTTAATAACCTCTCACATGCATCATGTATTGCAGATCCTCTAGCACCAGCTCTTTCCAGTTTTTCATCTGCAAAATCATTACCTACATCCCCTATCCATCTTCTAAGTCCATAAGCCATGGGTAATGTTTCATCTAATATCCTAGTAACTGAAGGAACAAATATATCATCTACATAGTAGTAATGGGTATTATCCACTTCTTTCTTAACTATTACTGGATTATATAACATTTTATTTTCCATCTTTTATCTGCCTTTCTTTCTTAATATTATCTTCTTCCTGGTATATTAAAGAATCCAATCTGTTAAGGGGTATTGTATATTCACCAGCTATCTTATCTAAAACATCATCTTCTACATAAACCAACCACATAAGAGGAACTTCCATATCCTTCAAAACTACATTAAGTTGCCCTAAACCTAAAAGAATGTTTTCCTTAGCTTCCTGAAGTAGATCCAGCCTATCGCTTGTAGTCATTTTTTTCATTTTAATTCATTTTAAACTTATCTTAATTACATCTTAGGGGATACACCCCACGAAGTCAAGGGTAATTATTACAGGCCTAAGAATCCTTTATTCTTCTATCACTACCATTTAGCTTAACTACTTCACACATTTCCATAAGTCTTGAAAGCAATCTTTCAGAATATAAGTTCTGTAATTCTTCAGAAGTTAGATTAGTTGTAATCATTAATAGCTTACCCTGATTATACCTTTCGTTAACAAAATCATTTAAAAACTGTTTCGTAAATTCAGATCCCTGTTCTATGCCAAGATCATCAATAACAAAGATATAAGGCTCAAGAAACTGATTAAATAGATCATCATAACTATTATTTCCGATAGAATCCTTTATCTTTCTAATAATTGATCCAAATGTTCTAAACATTAAACCCATAGGATACATGTTATTAGCCACCGACTTAATCAATCCTACTAACTTATATGTCTTTCCAGTACCTACAGCTCCTGTAAAAATGACACCCTTTTTATTTTTAATAGCTTCCAAATACTCATCGTCTTCTAAAACTCCTTTATACCTTTCAGGTATATTTAACCCCTCAATACAAGCTTTAATAAAAGATTTTCTTTGGATATCTTCTCTACATTTTTCACAGACAATAAACTGCTTTACCCATACTAGTTCGTTTCCAGGAACTTCTTGTACAACAAAATCCCTAGTTATTGTTCCATGTACACACTTTTCAACTTCTGGCTTAGGATTATTACTTATATACTCCTCTATTCTTATTCCCAGATCTCTATCCTGCTTCATTCTTAATTCTAGTCTCTCCTTCCTTTTCGCAATCATTTCGTTAATTGGTATCATAGTTATCTAAAAATAATTTACTTTTCTTTCACTTTCAAAGTTCTTTTCTTCCCCATTGTTTAACCACTGATCTAGCTTATCAGCTCTGGTTATATACTCCGGTGATAGATATTTCTTTTTATCTTCATTCTTTCCCATTAAGAATTTACTCTTACTTGCTTTTTCAATAGCAGTAAATATTTCTTCTATTGTAAATCCTTCTTTTAATCTAGCATTAAGCTGCTTCTTAATCTTTTCATTTCCCCTGTATTTAGAATTACATATAGAATTAAACTTTTCTAAAAACATAGTATATATATTATCTATACTATCCTTACCTAACCTTACCTTACCTAACCTTACCTGTGTATCCAGTTTGTATACATCCTGTATACTCTTTGTTTTTAATATATAAGAACCGTTGGTATCTTCAGATAATTGAGACTTTTCAGTTTTATATATTGTCTCAGAATATCTATCTTTCTGTATATAGTTATTCATTTTCCAATCTTTAATGACAAGTACCCCACTTTTAAATGGTATAACAAAACCCTTTGCAATTAATACTTTGAGATCATCATCAGAAGCACCCGTCAATCGGAGAATCTTCTTCGGTCCTACAAACCCATCATCATCAGCCCTCATACCTAGATCATAGTATAAGCACCTTGCACTTACTGGCATATCTAGAAACTTATCGCTATCAACTATATCACTTGAAAACATTCTACGCTTTGCCATTGTATTCCTTTCTAGTCTTGCGGGGTGTCGGGAAAGTTGAGTAACCCAACAGCCCCCAAAACTATTCAACTATTATTAAATACTTTTATGATTGTCCCAACTTTTATCATATATTCCTAACTTATACCGTTTCCTAACTTTTGTAAAGTGTCCTATAAGAAAACAAATATAGCCCAGAAAAATATGACTAATACAGCCAATCCTTTCTGATCCATGTGATATAGCAGCATAGCAAAGAACCCAAATATTCCAAATATTAAAGTCATTAGGATGTAACCAACTATAACTCCTAGATCAATTTCCATTCTTAGAGGTTTCTAATTTATTATCCTTTTCCATCTGCTTTTTAACTTCTTTGAATTCTAGATCAATATGTTCAACTTTCTTAAAAAAATCTTCATACTGCTTTAGGAAATCTTCTTCTTGTCCAGGTCTCATTAATTCAAATGGAAATTCTTTTTCAAATTGTGAATAAGAATAGGATATCTGTTGAATGCCTTCTTTAATCAAGTTTCTGATCCGGATTAAATACCGATACTTAGTAATATATTTCATTAGAGTTCATATTTATTCTTATGCTTTATGCTAACCTAATTATGAAGTAATTTCAATTCTACTTCTTTTTACTAATTAGCCATACTACAAGTCCGATTAGGACTAATACTACAAACCACATAATCGTATTTGCTAAAATTAACTATACCGCCCACTCTAGAAATGCCACCTGAAGCCCCTACGAGCCACAGAACGAAAGAAAATGCCGAAAAGGTCTATGACCTATACCACCCAGAGATAACATCTTTTAGGGCTAGTACAAAGAGGAATAGCAGAACTAGGTTTACAAGTACTCCAGAAATATTAAGCATCTTAAGTACTTCAAGTATAATTAAGTAGAGAATAGCATAACCAATGATAGTAATAAGAGTTAGCCCAAAATGTTTTAAATCCATAATCTATTGATTAGAACTTAATACTTAATGCTAACATATTTGAAATGTGAAATCCATGTTACCTATTTTGGCAAGTGATATCCATTATCTAGTATGAAAAAATCATTTGGGTTTAAACAGTATTTTTCAAAAGTACTTATTACTACCTGTCTATCGAAGTAGAAGGCCTCTGGAGATCTATTATAAATAACATAAGTATGTAGTCCTTCTTTTTTCCTACCACAGTCATCAATATATCCCCAACACCTTTGGGCATTAAGCCGAACCATTTGCTTTATACGAGGACTATCATCAGTAAGCCACCATTGAATATGCTCTTCTAAATGAGGAACTCTAGCTAGTACTCTTCCGTTTCTTACTGAATTATACCAGGGTCTATTCCTATCATGGTCATAGTGAGCAATATCTACTAGGTTTCCATCCTGAAATCTTTTCCCTGTCTTAGTACAAGTCCAGTTATCACGAACACCAATTTCCCTGGCAACATCCCTAGTAAAAGCATCTTCTGGAAGAAAATCTAATTCGTAAGACAGCAAAAATGAAGCCTCATATAGAGGTGATTGAATCATAGGTAATGGGTATAATTAATTTATTCTCCTAAAACTTTGTTTTCTATAGCTTCATTAAGTCCAGTAGGTCTTGTAATGAATTCATAGGCTGATTGTGCAGTTATGAAAATAACTGAGCTTTGCGCAACTGTATTTGCAAAGTCCCCACCATTTTTGGTGAACTCTATAATAAATCCTATTGAAAAACACACTAAAATGGAAATAGCATTTGCCATCCTTCGATCAATTTCAATATGAAGAAATCTTAATACTAGACCCTTTACAATTGCAATTATGATAGTAGCTAGTGCACCTGCAACTACACCAACCCCAATTAATACTCCTAAATCATTCATATTACTTTAGTATATATTATTCCAAGAGAAATTCCAAGAAAAATATAGGCAGCAATGAAAGATACCAATCCAACAATACTAAATAATATAAACATCATGAAATCCATTCTTCTTTCTTCCTTTCCATTTTTATTTATTATATTGAATTCATGAGTGGAGACAGTACGCTCAATCATTAGGACACTTAGATAATTTAAGCTATCAAACTATCTGGGATAGCGTATCTAGAAGGGTTTGCAGCCAAGGATGCTTTTTTATTAATTCATCAATTTTTCTATACCGAGCTAATTCATTAGGATC
>Ga0208957_1001373_pt1 | contig 12715 bp, 14 predicted proteins | sample RifOxyA1_FD_184029 | JGI IMG/M metagenome (GOLD analysis project Ga0208957, IMG submission 184029) | Groundwater microbial communities from Rifle, Colorado - Rifle Oxygen_injection A1 (SPAdes) | ecosystem: Environmental > Aquatic > Deep subsurface > Groundwater | place: Rifle, Colorado, United... | reverse complement strand
GCCGTGGCGCTCACGTCGAGGCCGACGTCCACGACGCCGGTATCGACGCGCTTGATGAGGTGGACGTGATAGGTCGTGTTCGCGATGGCCGCCGCGGACATGCGCCCGCCCTGGTTCGTGCCCACGACCCACGCGGCATCGAGCTGCTTGGTGATCGCGGTCGTCAGGCTCATCAGGTTCCGGTCGGCGATCACGGCGTCCTGGCTCGAGGCCGCGCCGACGGCGACGTCGAGGTCATTCGTGGCGTCCGCGCCGTTGTTGGAGAGAGTCACGCCCGTCAGCGTCTCGGCGAGATTCGCGGCCAGCGTCCCGAGCGCGATCTGGGTCCAGGCCGAGCCCGTGTCGGCGTAGAGGATGCCGGTGTCCGTCGCGTAGTAGACGCCCGAGCCCGTGTCGGCGTAGAGGATGCCGGTGTCCGTCGCGTAGTAGACGCGGCCCGCGACCGACGCGGCTGGGCGATTCGCAAGGGTATCCTGCACGATCTCGCGCGCGTTCACATAGTCGCGGATCTGATTCCAGTTCGCGTCGAGCAGGCTGGCCGCGACGTTCGCCGGCCCCGCGATCCCCGCGAGCACGTTCGGGATGGTCAAGCTACCCGGCATAGCGCCTCCTCACGGCGTGGACCACGGCCGCCCGTCCGCGACTTCCATTTGCGCGGCCTGGATCAGATAGGGCGGGTCGGTCCCGGTGATCGACCAGCCGAGGTAGTGCCCGTAGAGAGTCGCGACCGTCCGCGAGAGCAGCATGCCGTGCGTGATGAGGCTCAGCACGGCCGCGCCCGTGTTGACGAGGGTGAGGATCGCCCCCGCCCCGTTGACGATCGTCAGGAGCGTCGCCGGGGCCAGCGCGACCGCCTCCGACGCGACCTCGGAATCCACCGTCAACGCCGGGGTGACGATGGACGACGCCTGCAGCTCCAGCCCGAACTTGAGGACGGCGTGCTCGGTGGTCGAGAGCCCGAAGTCGAGCAGCTTCGACTGGATCTTGTACGTCACCGCCGCGCTGTCGGCCGCGCCGAAGAGCCTGAAGATCGTCGTCCCGTCGGTGGCCCACGCCTCCGAGACGCCGCTGACGATGAGGGTCGTGATCCACGTCACGTTGCCCTGCGCCGCGAGAAACCACTTACCCGCCGAGAAGCCCAGCAGCATCGCGCGCGGCCCCGCCCCGGCCTGCATCGACTGGCCCGTGTAGCGCACGCGGAAGAGGAGACACAGGAGATTCTCGACGACGGCCACGGCGGCCATCGCGCTGTCGTGCGTGATGATGAGGTGCGGGAAGAGACGGTCGAGTTTCTCCGACAACTTCTGCGGCGTGACGCCCGACAGCGCATAGGCGCCGAACGGGGCGAGGAACGCCAGCGCGCGGAAGTAGCCGAGCACGGAGTGCTGAGCGTTCGAGCCCAGGTTGGTCACGATGTTCGTGATGCTGAAGCTCGTGGTCACGCTGGGCGGGGAGCCGGAGGCCGTCACGTTCGCGAGGGCTTCGATCGCCGCCTCGCCCACGATCCAGAGCTGTTCGAGCGCGGAGATGAGCCCGACGACGTTCCCGCCGAAGGCTTCATCGGTGATGATCGTACTGCCGGCGCCAGCGCCCGCCGTGAAGTCATTGTAGGTGTTCGGCGCCGTGTAGGTGAGCGTGCGCCCGTTCGCGATCCACACGCGGCCCTGGAAGACGGCGACGGCTGTCCCCACCTGGCTCGCGTCCACGGTCGCCAGCGCGCTCCCGTCCCACGAGAAAAACCCGGTCGTCGGGTCCACGATGAGGACCGGCGAGCCGCGCCAGATGGTGACGTGCGCCTCACTCGTGACCGTGCCGGCCGCCGCCATGACGGTACTGACGCCCCCGGGACTCACCTGCGTGAGCGAGCCGTCCGTCCCCACCGCGATCAGCACCGGACTCGCGTTGAGGGTCACGCCCCAGAGAGAGGCGATGCCCTGCGCGAGGGTCGCGACGGCCGGCCCCGGCCCGTGGAGGATCTGGATCGCGCCCTTGCCGATGAGGATCGCGTTTTCGAGCCAGCCCTTGCCGATGAGGATCGCGTTTTCGAGCCAGGCCACTTCGTCGTCGTCGATCGCCACTCGCGCGTCCGTGATGTTCAAGCCTTTCCAGGCCCGGAACTGGCGCGTGCTGGTCTTCGGGGGGCTTGGCGGGCGCGGGGGCGGCATGCTAGAGTCGTCCCTGGCCCCGGAGGGTGCTCGCGAGCGCATGGTGCCGGAGGAGACCTCCGGACGGCGCGAGGCTCCTGCCGCCGTTGAAACACGCCGCGGGTCCACGGGGCCGCATCACCGCCACCCCGCGCCCCCGAAGGCGCTCGGCCAGCCCGCGCCCCCGTACACGCTCGGCACCATCCCCGCCCGCGCGTTCGTCGCCACGCCGAGTTCCCGGATGTAGCCCGTCAGAAATTGATCGGCCTCGTCGTACATGCGCTCGTTGACCTTGCAGATGTACGCGGCGTAGAACGGCACCGGCGCCGTGTAGGGGTACGGCAGCGGGTCCGTGTCCGTCGGGTTGACGAGCGGGGACGAGAACTGCGAACAGTCGAGGACGACCGCATAGGCGATTGCGGGGACCGGCCCGAAGACGATGGACGCCGGCCCGTAGCGCGCCCAGCACTCCGGTGTACCACGGTACGAGGTCCAGGCCCGGTAGCGCGCGGTCAGGTCCGTGTAGGAGAGGTGGTTGAGGATCACACGCTGCGAGCCGTAGGTGAGCGCGATCCCCACCACGTCGAAGACGGACGTGTTGCCGATCGTCGTCAGCGTGTAGGTGTCGGTGCCGGCGACGAGGGTATAGTTGACGAGCGTCCGGTTCTGCCCCGAGTCGAGGTCGCGACGCTGGAGGCCGAGATTGATCGCCGAGTCCTTGTCGGCGACGGACCAGTAGACGTCGTTCGGGTCGTGGAGCAGGCGCCGGAGTTCTGTCCGGTAGTTCGCGAGGGTGACCGTGCCCGCGCCGCCGCCCACGCCCGCGGGGGACAGCACGATCCAATCGACGTTTCCGCCCCCGGCCGGCGCCGGGGTGCCGAACGTGACGGTGAACTGACTCGTGGTCTTGCCCGAGTAGATGCACGTCGTGTTCCAGTCCGGTTCGACGCTGATCTGATACGGGGTCGCGAACGTGCCGGTGATGGTCACGCTGGGCGCCGCCGCGGTGACGGCCTGGGTCGCGCCGGTGATCGGCATTACGGGAGCACGCGGACATTGTACGTACCCGCGGCGGGCGTCACCGCGACCACGCTGCACACGGAGACCGTGACATTGTTGGTGGACGAGACGGTGGCGATCCAATAGACTCCGTACCCTGGATGCGTGTTCGGCGAGGCGACCGCCACCATCGTCGTCGCCGCCCCCGTGACGCCGACGGTCGCGCCAGAACATTCTCCGGGCAGCAGCGCGGCCCCGCCGATGCTGCCCGTGGTGGCCGCCAGGGCGCCGGCGTAGTGCCCGGCCGTATCCGCCACGCTCGGCGTGCCGCTGGAGCCGGTCGGTGGCGCGGTGTGGCTCCGCAGAAGCCCTGAGGCATCGAACCAGAGATACCGCCGCGTGTTGTCCGCCTGGGTCAACATGAGCGAGCCGGCGGCCGGACCCTCGGCTCCGCCGTTCGCGTTCCGTCCGATGGCCATCATCGGCCCGCCGAAATTGTTGCCGAAGTCGGCGGGGGGCAGCCAGTCAGCATTCGCGAGATTGAGCGTGGCGGCCGTCGCCGTGAGGAGCAGCGCCATGCGGTTGCCCGGCGTCCCCACCCCGTAGCGCCAGACCTGCGTGTATTCGATTTGGCCCGGGGGGCTCTCCGCCAGGAGCGGCCAGTCGCCGATGACCGACGCCGCCGCGTGGAGCGTGGCGTCCACGGTGATGGTCGGATCGCCGACGAGCGTCGCCCCGGCCGCATTCAGGCGAATCACCGCCGCGCCGCCCCCGCGAATCGTGGTGTTCGTGATGGTGCCGGTAGGCCCGAGCGTGAGGTGCGAGCCGAGCTGGAGCACGGGCACCACGGCGGCGCCGCCCGACGCCTTCGCCATGGAGATCGCCGCATCGACGCCAGCCGCCCCACCGAAGTCCGCGTTGAGCGGCGTGATCGTGACGTACCGAGTCCCGTTCCAGAGATTGAGGACGCCCGTGGTCGTGTCGAGGCACAGCGTCGCATTCGCGACGGGGCTACTGAGACTGCTGCACGTCGCGCGAATCCAGAAGCCGCTCCCCTGCGCTTCGGCCGGGGTCGGCGGGCGCGAGGAGACGAGGAGCCCGGTCAGCAGGACCGCGCTAGCGGTGATCCCCCACGCGAGGCGCCAGAGCCAGCGGTTCATGCATCGCTAGATCGAGAGACTCGCATAGCCAGAAACCACCGTCACGCTCTTCCGCTTCACGCAGATCGACTCCAGCACCGCGACGATCGCGCCGACGTAGCCGAGCTGCATGTTCGGCAGCGTCGAGGCGAAGCCCGTGAACGCGAAGGCCGCCGCCTCGTGAATGTAGAAGGAGAGATAGCGCGTGTTGAGGAAGTAGAAGCGCCCCTCCGGGCAGTCGAGATCCTGGTAGATCGGCACGCCCGCGACCATGAGCGCGGTGAACGCGGCGCGCGCGCCCTGCGCGGACCGATCGAACGACGAGCCCGGCGTGATGAAGTAGGTTTCCTGGCCCACGAAATCCTGCGCGAGATAGGCCCACGTCCCCGGCCCGCAGATCCCGAAGTTCGGCATCTCGCCGCCGTTGAAGGCCGCGGCGGAGATGATCCACTGGAGCAGCGAGGAGCGCGTCGGCGCGGGCGTCCCCGCCACGCTCTGCACGTTCGCCTGCCACCAAGTATTCGTCGCGCCCGCGATATTGCCGTAGGTGCCCGTCCCGGCCATGAGCGGGAGGCCGTCGATGTTGATCGTGGCGTCCGTCGCGTTGGTGAAGAGCTGGGTCGAGAGGTAGTCCGCGGCCTGGTTGCCCGCGTCGTTCATCCGGGCCTCGATGAGCGGGATGACGGCCGCGTTCAACTGAACCAACCCCTCGAAGCCGTTGAAGCCGATCGGCACGACGACCGCCTTGAGGTTGAAGTCGGCCTCGGTGATGCCCTGCTGGGAGGCGGGCGCGGTGAACACGCCCGAGAAGTCCGTGGCCTGCGCGATCGTCATCGCGGTGCCCTGGACGGGGACGGTGACGGACGAGATCCCGCCCGAGGCCGTCTGCGCGTTCGCCAGCAGGGCAGACAGGAGGGCGCGCGCCTTGTAGATCTGGACGATGCACTTCGGAACGAACGCGCGGCGCGTGACGGCGGTCAACTCGGTCGCTGCCGCCCCCGAGGGCATAATGCCGGTGCCGACCAGTGGGTGCCGACCAGTGGCATGGTTAGCCTCCTACCGTGTGCGGTGTCGAGGAGTCAGCGAGCGCCAGCCCCACCACGATCAGCCCGAGCAGCGCCAGCGGGACGACATGAAAGGGAAAGAAGCCAAGCGTGTTGACGCCGAGCGCGGTGACGCTCGGGCCCCAGAGCGGCGCCCGGAACATCGCCCGGTGGGTCCAGAGCCAGCCCGCCAGCAGGGCGAGCCCGATCACGCCCGTCTCGGCGATCCACTGCACCGGCTCGTTGTGCGCCTCGCGCCAGACTTCGGGCGTGGGGAAATACCGATGCTGCGTCTGGTACACGGGCACGCGCTGCGACCAGCCGCCGAGGCCCCAACCGAGCACGGGGTCGGTCTTCATCGAGAGTTCCAGCCCGAAGCTCCAGATCGAGGCGCGCACGAGGACGCCGTGGAGGCCCTTCAGGTACGCCATCCCGAGGAAGGTCAGCCCGCCGAGCGCGATGATGAGCGCGCCGAGCCGGCCGCGCCGGACGTAGCGCAGCGTGAGCCCGGCCGCGAAGGCGCTCAACGCGGAGAGCGAGTGGCCGGACCAGACGGCCCACGCGGCGAAGGGCAGGAGCCACACGGGCATGAGCGGGGCCGTGATCGCGATGTAGGCGCCCGCCGCGTCCACCGTCCCCAGCGTGCCGAGCGGCTGGACGAGCGAGAGCGTCTGCAGGCCCCAGAGTTGCGCCCAGAGGAGATCGTACCCGGCGAGTTGCGTGAGGATGTACGCGACCTGAAATGCGCCGAGCGCGGCCAGGGTCGCGGCGATATTGCGATGGGAGATCGCGGGGGCCCGCCGGAGGCCGAGCAGGAGCACGCCGCCGAGCGCGAAGAGCACGGTGTGCGTCGGGTCCAGCGCCGCGCCGCGCCAGAAGATGACGAGCCCGCCGAGCGCGACCGCGATCCCGAAGTAGCGGTCACGGGTGGCGATGAGCGCGCCGAGGAAGGCGAGGAGCGTCAGCCAGAGCGCCTGCATGCCCCAGAAGTCGATCCCGATGGCCGGCGGGTATTGCGTGAACCCGAGCCCCGGGTAGCGGAGCGCCAGCATCGGGAACCAGGTGATGAGCGGGGCCAGGACCGCCCCGCCCACCGGAATCAGCCAGAGCGAGCGCATCTAGTCCCCGACGCTCAGGAGACTCTTGAAGATCGTCAGCGAGCCGCCCACGCGCGCGGTGCCCCACTGCCAGACGATGTTGAGCATGTTGGCGGAGGCGATGTTGAGCGAGGTGCCCGAGCTGATCGTGGCCGCGTTGAACACGGTGGCCGTGCCCGCCGCCTCCGTCCACTCCGCCCGCGCGTGCATGAAGATTTGATTCGACCAGCCAATCCCGGTCGCCGTCGCGCTCGGAGTCGCGATCGGCGTCAGCCACACGTCGATCTGGATGGGCACCTGCACGAGCGCATTGGCCGGGTCGAATCCGTTGATGAGGGCGATGGTCGCGGCCGGGCTGATCCCGCCGCCGAGATTCACCCCCAACTGGATCGTGCTCTCGCCGACTGCCGTCGTCGCCGTGCTCAGCATCCCGTTCAGCTTGATGTGGAGCGGCGGCGTCGCGTTCGCCTGCGTCAGGTCGGCATAGCGGATGTTCGACTGCGCGCGCGTGGCGAGGAGGGCCGGCGTGATGATCGCCGAGTAGAGCGTGACCGGGCTGACGGTGTTCACGATGGGCGCGGACGCGGCCCAATAGTTGACGATGCGCTGCGGGCCCTGGATGCCCGAGGTTGGATGCACGGGCTGCGCCCACGCGCCTCCCGGCACCGCGAGCAGCGCGAGGAGGAGACCACCGATCAGGAGCGTCCGGAATGTACGCATGGGGCCTCCCATCACATCCACCGTTCGCCGTGACCCTTACGGAAGTCGTCGAGGATCTCGTGGGCCCGCTGGCGCGTGGCCTGCTGGAGCACGGTATCGTCCTTGATCCCGGGGGCCAGCCAGTCGAACTCTTTGCCGCCGCCACCCTGCAGGCCCGGGATCTCCATCACCGTCGAGCCGCGCCCGCCACCGACCTGCTGTGAGGCGCGATAGAGCTTCGCCGCGGCCGTGTGAGTGCCGATCACTTCGTCCTCCATGAGCTGCTCGACGGCGGCGATCTCGTCGTCGCGGATACGGAGTGTCGGATCGTCCTGGATCTGCCGCCGCGCGGTCTCGAGCGATTTCTGCCCGCGCTCGGTCGCGCGTTCCTTCTCCCACTCCTCGCGCTCCTTGCGGATCGCCACGAGCGCCTTGTCGGCTTCGACCCTGGCGTCGTACCCGGGGATCGGCGCCTGAGGGTGCTTCTTCTTGATGAGGCGCTCCATCTCGGGACGGATCTCCGGGTCGCTCCACAGCGACTCCATGAGCAGCGCCCGTGCGTCCTGCTGCTGTCCTTCCGCCATCGCCCGCCTCCTAGTCCTCGTTCTTCCGGGTCGTCGGGTGCGCGGCCTTGACGTTCGTCGGCTTCTCCACGCGCATCTCGTTGGCCTTGCCGATCTTGCCGGGCCCGTCGAGGCCGCCGATCTCCGGGTACGGGACCATGTTCACGATGCGGCCGTTGACGTTCTTCGGCTTCTGCGGATCGTTGATCGGGTAACTGTCGGGTCCGACGATGCCAGGCATGACCTAGCCTCCTTGCCCGCCGCCCATGCCCATCGAGGCCATGCGCCGGCGAGCCATCTGCGGCATGCCCATCGGCCCCTGCTGGGGCGGCGCGCTCACGGGCGCGGCGCGAGAGGCGATGAGCTTCGCGTCCTGTTGCGTGAGATCCCGCGAGACCGCGCCGAATCGCTTGCGGAGCTTCAGCACGGCGCTCAGGACATCGGCGCCGTCCTCGCTTCGGCTCCCGCCGAGCATCGCGGCAGCCTGCTCCAGCAGATTGAGCGCCGTGTTCACCATGACGCGCCCGCGCAACTCCATCCCGACCGACTGCGGCGCGACCGTCGCGGGCGCGGTGGGACCGGCGCCCGGTTGCGCGGCGGGCGCCGGCATCGGCCGCGGGGATGAGACCGCGGCGGAGGTCGGGATCTCGTCAGGCATGACTCACCGCGAGGACCGCGAGGCGCGGCGGGCCGGTCGTCCCGTGTGGCGGAGAAGCCTCGCCTTCATGAGGTTCTTGCGCGCCGCCCGGGCGTGATACGGACCGCGCCGCGCCATCGGCGGCTAGCGGCCCTTCCTGCGACCGCGCCGACGCTTCCGACTACGGGAGAACTCCGTGAACATCGCAGCCTCCTTCTGGACCGTCCCCGCGAGGGGCGGGCCGCGTTGTGGTACGTCTGGCGGGCAGTCTAGACAGGTTCGAGCGCGGAACGCATGTGCTTGTTCCAGATATGAAGTGGTAGAATCGGCCCCGGATGATGGACGAGCCCCCGCGCCTCGACCACGACGGCATGGGCGACGTGATTCCCTGCGCGTGCGGATGCGGAGAGACGCTCCGACAATTCGATGATCGAGGCCGCGAACGCCGGTACCGCTACGGGCACACGATGCGGAAGTTCTGGAAGGCCTATCGGGAGATGGAGCGGCGGACCACGGAGCCGCGTCATGAGTGATTTCGCCGTCTTCGTGCTCGCGCTCCTTGCCGTGGTCGTCGGCGGCGCGTGGACCTTTCGCGCGCTCATGCTCTGGTCGCTCGACGGCCGGTTCGACCGCTGGCGCTGTCGTCGGATCGGCCATGTCTGGGAGTACCCGGTGACACGCGGCGGACAGCCGGACATTCGCGCCGGGCTGCACTGCGCGCGCTGCAAGGAGCCGTGCGGGTCATGATGTTCGGGGTGGGCCTCGTGTGCGGGATCGCGCTCACGCTGGTCGCCGCGGGCGTCGTGCTCGCGTGGGATTCACGGCGTCCGCCGCGTCTGATGCCGGCGCCGCCGGGCGGCTGGCGCCCGCTCCCGCCGCTCACGCGCCCCGCCGCCGCGTCGGCCGACTATAACGCGGGCTGCGCCGATCAGCGCGCGCGCGACCTCGAAATCATCCGCCTTGACCACGAACGCAACTGGATGTTTTCGCCAGGGCAGATCGCGTGCTGCCACACGATCCTGATGGACGCGATCCAGCGGGGCGAAGTTCCAGCCGGGCCGAGCCTGCCCCATCAATGATCGGGCGGTTTCTCCTCCGCGTCCTCGAGGCGCTCGATGATCTCCGCTGGGCCTGGCGCGAACGGCGAGCCTCGCGCGTGCCCGGCTGTCGGCTCTGCGGGCGGGCGGTCCGGGACTACGGGCCGGGGGCGCTCGGGTACTGCGTGGACTGCGTGTTGCAGTAGTGGCGTCGACTCCGACCGCCGTCAAGGCTCAACGCGCGTGGCTGCGACGCCGTGCGCTGATCGCTCGTCTCGGCGCCCGGTGTGCTGGCTGCGATCAGACCGAGCAGGACTTGATGGCGGCGCTCGAATTCGATCACCCGCACGGCCGCGACTGGACGCCCGCGAAAAAAAATCGGTGGCAACGCATGGTCCTGTACGAGCGCGACGCTGCGGCGGGGAATCTGCGGCTGCTGTGCCGGTCGTGTAACGCGACGGACGGCAATCACCGGCGCTGGCGCCGGCGCGGCACCGGGGGGGGCTAGCGGCGCCCCTTCTGGGCCTTGGCTTCTTGAATCTCGATCACGCGCTCTGACTGCTCCGCCTGCGCCTTGCTGAGTTGCCGGGCCTCTGCCACGAGAATCTCCGACTGCGGCAGATCGAGCAGCTCGATGAACCGCTCGTTCGTGATCGCCTTCAGTTGCTTCGCGAGAACCGCCTTCTGCGCGATCTGCTGCGCGTAGAGCGGCGAGGCGGAGTGCGCGCTCACGCGGACGACGAAATCGCCGGGCAACTGCGAGAGGAGGACATCGGTCGCGTCCGCGCCCTGGCCCAGGCGGATCGTCTCGCCGTTGACGCGACGGTGGAGCCGCAGGAGCGCCGTCGCGACCTCCTCCAGCACCCCCTCCACCCGCATCGCGTTCGTCATCGTCGGCCCGCTCCCGAGCATCGCTTGCCCCATCGCCTGCTCGCCGGAGCGAACGCCGGGCTCGGTCTGTCCGGTCATCCCTTTCGGGAGCCCGCCCGCCCGCGAAAACATCCCGTCGATCTGGTCGATGAACGCGAAGGGATCGGGGACGGGCGGGGGCATCACGGGCTTAACGTCGGCGTTCGGCGCGCTGGACGTGATGTAGCCGCCCCGGTGGAGGAACGCCTTGGCGCGCTCGCCGTCCATCGTGCCGAAGCCCTGGAAGAAGAGCGGCGGATCGATCTGCCGCCCGTCGCGCTCGTCGATGTCCACGAGCTTCTTCTCCCGCCATTCCTGCAACGCGATCAGCTTCTCCAGGGGTGACGTGCCCCAGAGATAGCCCGGCGCCGGATCGAGCGTCAGCGCGTGGAAGGGATGCTCATCGGAGATCAGCGGGTTCAGGGGCTCCCACAGAATCTCCTCGGTGGCGAGCAGGTTCGTGACCACACGCCATTCGGGTTGCCAGCGGTGGCGGTCATCTCGGTAGCCCCGGTCATCGCGGACCCAGAGCTCGGCCAGTCGCACGACGTCCTCATGCACGCGCGGGATCGCGAGCGCCGTGCCGCCCATGCCCTGCACCTGGCCCTCCATCGTCGGGGACGCGGCGGCCAGGATGATGAACCGCTGGACAGTGGAGGGCAGCGTCTCCGCGCTCGTCGCCTCCTTCGGCGTCGCGGAGTCTTGCGCGGTGTCCCACAGTTGCGCCCGGCGCTGCTCGTCGGGGATCGCCTGGATCATCCGCCAGAACTTCGAGAGATTGACCGTGTACCAGTGGCAGAGCGCTTCCTGCTCGTCCCACTCGTCCACGTCCTCCTCCAGCACGCCGAGGTCGGCCGGGTCGGACAGGAGCGCGACGGCGGGGCGGTTCTGACTCACCATGACCTTGTAGATCGCGGAGGGCCAGACGTGCGCCCAGGTGACACCGAGGCCGAAGACCCGGGCGGCGTCGGTGTCGTGCCAGAGCCGGTGCAGCTCCTCGCGGGCGCCCTGGGCCTCGCGCATGAACCGGTCCCCGTGAGTCGGCGGCATGACGACGCCGAAGCGCGTGGACCCTGGCGCGTAGAGGTACGAGGAGGAGAACGCGACGTGTTCGGCGAGCTTGTTATAGCGGGCGCGGACGCCGGTCTCCGAGCCGGTCAGGTAGGCCGTCCGCATGCGCTGATGGAGGGCGCGGCGGTCGGCACGGGAGATATCACACCGGCGGATCAGATTCCGGTACAGCGCGTGGCGCCGGGCCCGATCTGTCGGGAGGAGCACGGCGGTAGTGTAGCACTATTTCAGGGCCTCCCGGACACACTTCTCGTACAGGGCATCGGTGTAGGACGGTCGGGCATTCGTGAACGACGACGTGGCTATACCCCACGCCGAAGTGATGTACCCGCCACCGGGGAGCTCGTAGACGACGGCCCGCGGGGTCTCCGCTGATCGCTCCGACTTCTGGCCGCCGGCCTTCTGACGCCGCTCCGCCTCGATGCGGCACTCTAGTTCCGCGGCCGTCCTTCGCTCCTCTGCGGCGCGACGGGCCTTCGCGGCGTCCTCTTCGCTGACGCCGCTCCGCCTCGATGCGGCACTCTAGTTCCGCGGCCGTCCTTCGCTCCTCTGCGGCGCGACGGGCCTTCGCAGCATCCTCTCGCGCCTTCTTCCATTCGAGGTAGACGGCGTGCGTCACGGGCTGGAGCGTAGCGCCCGTCTTCGGGTCATACCCCGGTTTGTCGTAGAACGTGAACGGGCCCGCCCCATCTCTTGTGAACCAGAGTTCCGCCGCCCCGGTGATCGGGTTGAAGAAGCGCGCGGCCAGCGGATCGACCGGCACGAATTCCCCCCTGCGGAGCAATTCGAGATTGCGGATGTTCTCCGGCGTTACGGGCTGGAGCGGAATGCCGTAGCTCGGGTCCACGCCGGGCCGATCATAGAACCGAACGCCGGTCGGCGTGATCGCGTAATACTTATTGGCCGTCCCACTCTGGAACCCGAACGAGGCATCCTTCGTCGCCGCGTAGAGCGTGAGGTTGTAGGCGACCGCGAGGACGAGAAGAATCCCGATCCCAAGCCATCGCTTGCGCCGATTGAATGGGGAGTAGAGCACCAGGGACACGCCCCGGTAGAACAGCACGAAGCCGAGCAGGGCGCCCGCCATGACGAGGTAGCTATTGAATCCGGTGGTGTTAGCGACGGTATCGACGAATCGCCGGTAGACCTTCCAGACGAACCAGAGGTCGGCCGCTGGAAAGAGGAAGAAGATCAAGACGACGCCGAGCGCGAGCAGGACGGCGAGCGGGACGATCACACGAAGACAGAACTGGCCGATCCTCACTGCCCGCAGTAGCCATCCGTTCATGTCAACAGCGCTCCTTTCATCCGCGCCACGGCGGCGTCGATCTTCGCGTCGACCTCTTCAGCCGTCACCCCGATGATGGACGGGAAGAA
>Ga0208957_1001371_pt1 | contig 12752 bp, 14 predicted proteins | sample RifOxyA1_FD_184029 | JGI IMG/M metagenome (GOLD analysis project Ga0208957, IMG submission 184029) | Groundwater microbial communities from Rifle, Colorado - Rifle Oxygen_injection A1 (SPAdes) | ecosystem: Environmental > Aquatic > Deep subsurface > Groundwater | place: Rifle, Colorado, United... | reverse complement strand
GGACTGCCCCTTGCCGGACGACGACATCACCGGCTTGACGATCACCGGGTAGCCCAGCTTTTCCGCGGCGGCCGACATCGCTGCCAGGCTGTCGGCGAAGACATAGGGCGAGGTTGGCAGGTTCAGGGTCTCGGCGGCGAGCCGGCGGATGCCCTCGCGGTTCATGGTGAGATTGGCGGCACGTGCGGTGGGAATGATCTCGGCCAAGCCTTCGGCCTCGATCTCCAACAGGGTCTCGGTGGCAATGGCCTCGATTTCGGGCACGACCAACTGCGGTTTCTCGGCCTCGATCAGCGCGCGCAGCGCCGAGCGGTCGCTCATGTCGGTCACATAGGCCCGATGCGCAACCTGGTGGCCGGGCGCATTGACGTAGCGGTCGACGGCGATGACTTCGACGCCCAGGCGCTGCAGGGCGATGATGACTTCCTTGCCGAGCTCGCCTGCGCCCAGGAGCATGACACGGGTAGCGGAAGGGGAAAGCGGGGTGCCGAGTCGCATAGTCAATCCAGCAAAACCAGAAAAACCGATTTTACCGTGGCTTACAGATATTCCTCGATCGGCAGTGCCTGCAACACGCGCAGCAGGCCGCGCTGGATCGGGGTGGTGTCGGGTTCGCGGTCGAACGTGCGCGGCCTGCCCTGGTGCACGTCGGTCCATTGCAGGCGTCTCTCGATCTTTCCGTTGGCGGTTTCGACGACGAGCCGCGGCCGGAAGCTGCGCTCGGGACGCATGGCGTCCTCGGCCATGGCGGTGACCTCGCGGGCGAGTTCGGACGAATGGATCACCAGGCCCATTTCGGTGTTGAGCAGGGCCGAGCGCGGGTCGAAGTTGAAGCTGCCGATGAATACGTGTTCGTCGTCGAAGACGAAGGTTTTGGCGTGTAGGCTGGCGCGCGACGAACCGCTGGAGAGATCGCGCAGGCGCCCGCCGATGGGTTCGGCCACGGGCTTCAGCTCGTAGAGGTTGACGCCGGCTTCCAGCAGCGGAATGCGGTAGTTGGCATAGCCGGCATGCACGATCGGTACGTCGCTGGCGGCGTAGGCGTTGGTCAGCACGTCGACCTGCACGCCCTGGCTGCGCCAATATCTGAAATAGGCCATGCCGGTGGCGCCGGGCACGAAGTAGGCCGACACGATGAGGGCGTGGCGGGTGGGATTGACCCCCAGCCCGACGAGCTGGCCCATCAGCAGCCGGGAGGACGATTCATTGCGCTTGAGCACTTTTTCCGGCGGATCGACGATGAGGTCGGCGTGGGCGATTTGCCAGGGAATGGTTCCCCTGAGCAGTCCGGGGATGGGATCGGCGGCAGTCAGCGCGCGGCCATAGCCGCTGTCGAGGTGTCGGGCGCGGAACTGGTTCAGGATCCGGGTGGTGCGTTGCAGCCGCTGGTCGCTGGCCCGAACCGGCAGGGCGGAGGCAGGCACGGCAGCCTCGCTGTTCCAGTAGGCGTCGAACGATTGCGACATCGCATCGACGATGGCGCCGGCGGCGACGACATCGAGGTCGACGAAGGCGAGCTTGTCGTCGGCGGCGAAATACTCGTCGCCGATGTTGCGGCCGCCGGTGATGCCGAGCTGGTTGTCGGCGATGAAGAGCTTGTTGTGCATGCGCCGGTTGAGCCGGACGCGCTCGCGCAGTGCCTGCCAGCCTTTTACCAGCAGGTTGGTGCTGCGGGTGTGGAAGGGATTGAACAGCCGCACCTGGATGTTGGGGTGGGCATTCAGCGTGGCAAGCCCCAGTTCCTTGTCGGCGGTGTCGATGTCGTCAATCAGCAGGCGCACGCGCACGCCGCGATCGGCTGCCGCCAACAGGGATGCGGCGACCAGCTTGCCGGTGGTGTCGTTGTGGAACAGGTAGTACTGCACGTCCAGCGTGCGGGCGGCGCGCTGCGCCAGCGCCAGGCGGGCAGCCAGCGCCGCATGGCCGCCCTGCAGCAGATGAAAGCCCGATTCGCCGGGTGGGATCCAGGCCGCTAGCCGGTCTTTCAAGGGGCTGTCGGCCTGGCTCGGCAAGGCCTGCGAGGGGGTGCGTCTGGCGTCGAGATTGAGGGTGGGGGCGCAGCCGGCAAGAACCAGCAGCGCAGCCAGCCCGATGCAGCGGAGCAGGTCAGGCCGTACGCGCATCCAGCCGCTGCCAGACGAAATGGGGGCCGGGATCGGTCTTGCGGCCCGGCGCGATGTCGCTGTGGCCCACCACGGCCTGGATCGGGTAGGCCGTTTTCAGGGTGGCCAGCAGCGGGACCAGGGTCGCATACTGGGCATCGGTGAAAGGCAGGTCGTCGCTGCCTTCCAGTTCGATGCCGATGGAAAAATCGTTGCAGCGTTCGCGTCCCTGCCAGTTCGACGCGCCCGCGTGCCAGGCGCGCAGTGCGCACGGCACGAACTGGATCAGGCTGCCGTCGCGGCGGATGAAGAAGTGCGCCGATACTTCGAGACCGCGAATACCCTGGTAGTAAGGGTGGGCATCCCAGTCGAGCCGGTTGGTGAAGAGGTCGATCACCGCCTCGCCGTCGAACTGGCCTGGCGGCAGCGAGATATTGTGGATGACGATGAGCTCGATCGCCGTACCTTCCGGCCGCGCATCGCAATTGGGCGAAGGCAGGTGGCGCGCGCCGGGCAGCCAGCCGGAGGCGTCCAGGTCGTGGGGAAGTGGAGCGGAAATCGACATGGCGCAAGCTTACTCGACCCGTGCAAAGTCTGGAAACATCGGCTGACACCCCTTAGAGCGTGGGTGTTGCCACTTTAGTGGCTTACAGCCACGGCCTGCCTCTTGCGGGTAGACTGCCGACTTTCCAGGAATCCCGGGTGCGACATGACAAGCTTGGACGCGCAACAACTGCTGGACCACGCCGAGTGCATCGCATCGGAGGACGAAGTGCAGGCCGTGCTCGACCGCCTGGCAGGCGAGATCGCGCTGGGACTGCGGGACGCGTTTCCGCTGGTGCTGGCCGTCATGGGTGGGGCGGTGGTGTTCGCCGGCCAGTTGCTGCCGCGGCTGCGCTTTCCGCTGGAGTTCGATTACCTGCATGTTACCCGCTATCGCGGCAAGACCGAGGGGGGCGAGGTGGAGTGGCGGGTGTTGCCTGGGCAGAACGTGGTCGGCCGCAACGTGCTGGTGCTGGACGATATCCTGGACGAAGGCGAAACCCTGGCCGCGATCCGCGACAAACTCGTCGACATGGGCGCGGCACACGTCTGGTCGGCGGTGCTGACCAACAAGGACAACGGTTTGGCCAAGCCGATCCGGGCCGATTTCGTGGGGCTGGACGTGCCCAATCGCTACGTGTTCGGCTGCGGCATGGATGCGTATGGGTTGTGGCGCAATCTGCCGGCCATTTACGCTTTAAAGGACAAATAACATGCTGGGCATCATCGGCGGTACCGGTCTTACGCAACTGGCCAATCTGGAAATCACCCATCGTCAGGTGGCGCGTACGCCCTATGGCGAACCCTCGGGCGCACTCACCTTCGGCCGCATCTGCGGGCAGGAGGTGATCTTCCTGGCGCGCCACGGCTACGGCCATACCATCCCGCCGCACGAGGTGAACTATCGCGCCAACTTGTGGGCGCTGAAGGAACATGGCGTCGACCGCGTGGTGTCGGTGGCCACGGTCGGCGGCATCCACCCCGAACTGATTCCCGGTACGCTGGCTATCCCCGACCAGATCATCGACTACACGCACAGCCGTGCCGCCACGTATTTAGTCGGCAGCGACAAGCCGGTGACCCATCTCGATTTCACCACGCCCTATTGCGGTGCCATGCGCACGGCGCTGCTGCAAGCCGCCACCCGCGCCGGCATCAGCCTGCGCGACGGCGGCGTCTACGGCGCGGTGCAGGGACCGCGCCTGGAAACGGCAGCCGAAATCAACCGCATGGAGCGCGACGGCGCCGACATGGTGGGCATGACCGGCATGCCGGAAGCCTATCTGGCGCGCGAATTGGCGCTCTGCTATGCGACGGTGGGCGCAGTGGTCAATCATGCGGCCGGCCGCGGACTGTCGTCCGAAGGCATCCAGATGGGTGAAATCCAGGCCGTGCTGGGCGAAGTGATGCTGCAGGTGCGGCATCTGCTGGAACAACTGGTGACCGACGACGCGGCCGGCTTGTGCACGTATTGAGCATGGAATGAAGCGAACCGCATGAAACTCTATCGCGCCCTGCAGTCGCAGGGATTCGGTTCACGCAAGAACTGTGTGGCCCAGGTGCGTGCGGGCGCAGTCGGGGTCAACGGCGTGGTCTGCGACGATCCGGAGACCGAGGTCGATCCCCGGGGGCTGGAACTGACCCTCGACGGCGTGACCTGGACGTTTCGCGAGAAAGCCTATGTGCTGATGCACAAACCGGCCGGCTACGAGTGCTCGCATCATCCCAGCCATCACCCCAGCGTGTTTTCCCTGTTGCCGGCGCCGTTGCTGCAGCGCGGGGTACAGTGCGTGGGACGGCTCGACCAGGACACCACCGGCCTGCTGCTGTTTTCCGATGATGGCCAGTTCATCCACCGCATGATCTCGCCCAGAAAGGGCATCGCCAAAATCTACCGCGCCACCTGTGTCGAGGCCGTGACCGACGCCATGCTGGATGCCTTGCGTCAAGGCGTGGCATTGAACGACGAACCGGCGCCGATCGCCGCGCTGGCCTGCGACAGGCTCGACGCCAACACGCTGCGCCTGACGCTCGCCGAAGGCAAATACCATCAGGTCAAACGCATGATCGCGGCGACGGGTAACCGGGTCGAGACGCTGCATCGCGAAGCCATCGGCAGTCACGTCCTGCCCGCAAACCTGCCGCCCGGCGGCTGGCGCTGGCTGGCGCCCGCAGACCTGCAACAGCTGGAGCAGCCATGGCCATCCGCGAGGTCCTGAAAATGGGTGATCCGCGCCTGCTTGCGCAGGCGCATCCGGTGGAGGATTTTTCCTCGCCCGAACTGACGCAATTGATCGTCGATATGCAGGACACCATGCGCTCGCTGAACGGGGCCGGGCTGGCGGCGCCGCAGATCGGCATCGGCCTCCAGGTGGTGATATTCGAAGTTGCCGCCAATCCGCGTTATCCGGAAGCCGAGAACGTTCCTTTCACGGTGCTGATCAACCCCGTGCTGACGCCCCTGTCCGACGTCGTGGAAGAGGGCTGGGAAGGCTGCCTGTCGGTGCCGGGCATGCGCGGGCTCGTGCCGCGCCACGTATCCCTGCGCTACCAGGGCTTCGATGCCACCGGGCAGCCGATCGATCGCAGCGTGAGCGATTTCCATGCCCGCGTGGTGCAGCACGAGGTCGACCATCTGCGCGGCATTCTGTATCCGATGCGGATTCGCGATCTGCGCGATTTCGGTTTCACCGAGATACTGTTTCCGGGGCAAACCTTGCAGGACGATTGACGGGTTTTCGACGCTTTCGGGCATGCATTTAGCTTGCCTAAAGTTGCGACGGTCCGCGCCGCTAACTTGTAGCGTAACCGTGGGCGATGTGCCCCGGCACACGCAGCAAGGACACCCATGATCCCGGAACATCAGATCCAGCAGGCCCAGCGTCATATCCACCACGCCGACGTGATGATGGACGAAGCAGCCCAGCTCGACGACATTGCCGCCCAGTTGATGGCCGTGCAGCGGCACTGGACCGATCCCAGTCGCCCGCTGCGCCTCATGGCCGCGCTGGAGGCCAGCCGCGGCGTCTGGCATGCGATCCAGGCCGGACTGGCCGAAGGCACATTGGCGCTGCCGCTGGACGTGCAGCACAACCTGCTGATCCTGTCGGTGTATGCCGACAGCAAGATCGGTTTGTGCGAGGCCACGCCCGACGTCGATACCCTGGGCAGCCTCATCGCCTTGACGCGCACGCTGGCCGGCAGCCTCAAGGAATGGCGGGAGGCGGCATGAGTGTGTTCCAGGATTACGAACGGTATTCTGGTCTGAATCTCGCCGACGTGGCGGGGGTCAGTACGTCGGTTCGCCCCGGGCGCGGGCGCAATCGCGTCAAGACCGAAGTGGACGAAAAGGTCAAGAAACCGGCCGACGGCGTCCGCAAGAAATCGCCGCCTGCCCGCAAAACGCCGTCGCGCGGCCGTTACGTCGACGAATACGCGCGCCCGGCCGTCTAGGGCCCGACGCAGGTCACTTCAGCGCTTCGATCGTCTCGGCTTCCAGCGCCTCACGGCCCGCGGGCGTCTGCAAGGCCGTGCCCCGGATCAGAAACGTATCCTCCACCCGCTCGCCCAGGGTGTCGATCTTGGCGGCATAGACGTTCACGTCATGCCGCATCAGCACTTCCGCCACTGCGAACAGCAAGCCCCCGCGATCCGCGCAGGTGATCGACAGCATATGGCCGTGACCCTGGGCGTCGGCTTCCAGCCGTACCGTGGTGGGGTAGGGGTGGTGGCGCTGATGGCGTGACAGGCGGCCGCGCGGCACAGGCTGCATCGGACGCGCGGGGTCGAGGTCGCGCGCCAGTTCGTATTCCACGAAATTCAGGAAATCGCGGTAATGGATGCCGCGATTGGCCAGGTCCATCACCTGGAAACTGTCCAAAGCATACCCATTGCGCGTGGTGTGGATCTTGGCTTCGAGAATGGTGTACTGGATGCGGGCGAAAAAGCCGCAGATACGGGCGAAAAGGTCGGCCCGGTCGGGCGTGTAGACCAGCACCTGGATGCCCTCGCCGGCCGGGGACAGCCGTGCCCGCACGATGGCGTCGGCACTGTCGGTGCGGCGCCACAGCATGCGCGCCTGCCAGGCCATGTCGCGGGCGTCGAAGCGGACGAAATAGCGTTCGTCGAGATGCGCCCATAGCGCATCGGCGGCGCTGGCCGGCAGGCCGTACAGGGCGAGATTGACCCGTGCTTCGTTCTGCCGGGCGGCAATGTCTGCCACCGCGGCATCGCTGCCGGCCAGCCGAGCACGGGTGGCGTGATACAGGTCTTCCAGCAGCTTGCCTTTCCAGGCGTTCCAGACCTTCGGGCTGGTGCCGCGGATATCGGCCACGGTCAGCAGGTACAGGGCGGCCAGCCGGCGCATGTCGCCGACCCGGGCGGCGAAGGCGGCGATGACCGCGGGGTCGCTGATGTCTTCTTTTTGCGAGGTGCGCGACATCACCAGATGCATGTCCACCAGCCAGGCAACCAGCTCGCTGTCCGCCTTGTCGAGCTGGTGCTGGCGACAGAACCGTCGCGCATCGACGGCGCCGAGTTCGGAATGGTCGCCGCCGCGCCCTTTGGCGATGTCGTGAAACAGGGCGGCCAGGTAGAGCAGTTCGGGCTTGTCGAACGTGGCGATCAGCCGGCTGGCAAGCGGGAACTCGTGCGCCAGGTTCGGCACGGTGAAGCGCCGCACGTTGCGCAGCACGGTGAGAATGTGTTCGTCGACCGTGTAGACGTGGAAGAGGTCGTGCTGCATCTGTCCGACGACGCGGCCGAATGCCGGGATATAGCGACCGAGCAGACCGTAGCGATGCATCGCGCGCAGCGCCCGGGTGATGCCGACCGGCTGGCGCAGCAGCGTCATGAACAGGGCACGATGCAGCGGATCGGCGCGAAATGCGGCATCGATGCGCGTGCTGCCGCGCCACAGTGCGCGCAGCGTCGCCGGCTCGAAACCGGCAAGCGTCGGGTGCTGGGCATAGACAATGAAGGCGCGCAGCAGGGCATCCGGTTTGTGCTCGAACAGGTCGGCTGCGCGCGCTTCGAGCAGATTGGCACGCAACTGGAAATCGGCATCGATCGGCTCGGGCGGCGCGGTCACCGGGAACAGCCGTACGCGCAGCGACTGGATGAGGATGTCGTTGACGCGCTGGATCAGCTTGGCGGCGCGGTAATAGCCCTGCATCAGGCGCTCGCCGGGGCGGCGATGGGGCGTGGCGGTGAGCCCGAGGCGGGCGGCGAGTTCGGTCTGGTAATCGAAGGCGAGGCGGTCTTCGCGCCGCTTGGCCAGGAGGTGCAGATGAATCCGCAGCGCCGACAGCGTGCGCTCCTCGCGCGCGATGCGGCGCGCCTCGGCGTGGGTGAGCAGGCCGGCGCGCGCGATGCCGCTCCAGCCGCCCAGGATGCCGCAGGCCTGTGCCAGCCAGTGGACGGTGTGCAGGTCGCGCAGGCCGCCGGGGCTGTCCTTCAGGTTGGGTTCGAGCTTGTAGGCGCTGTCGTCGAAACGTGCGTGGCGCGCCTGCTGCTCGGCCAGCTTGCCGTCAAAAAAGTGCTGGGGGTCGAAACGTGCCTGGAAGCGGCGGCCGAATTCGTCGAACAGGTCCGCAGCCCCGCACACGAAGCGCGCCTCCAGCAGGTTGGTTTCCACCGTGATGTCCGCGGCTTCGGCCAGGCAGGCGTCGACCGTGCGCACGCTATGGCCGATCTCCAGCCCGACGTCCCAGCAGGCCTGCACCCAGTTTTCCAGCGTGGCCTGCTGGTCGGGGGTGGGGTCATGGGGCAGTACCATCAGTACGTCCACGTCGGACCCGGGGAACAGTTCGCCGCGTCCGTAGCCGCCGACGGCCGCGAGGCAAAACGTGGGGGGCAGGGCGAGCCGCGCCGAGAGCTCGATCAGCACGCTGTCGACCAGCGCAGCGTGGCGGCTCAGGTAGTGGGCGGTGGATTTGCGCAGAAAGGCCGCAGCCAGATCAGCGCGGCCCGATTTGAGCCGCTCGCGAAGATCGGCGAACGGCGGTTTGCTCACGCAGCGTGACGGATGTGGTCGGGAACGGCCGGGGTACCGGCCGAGACGGTCAGGACTTCATAGCCGTTGTCGGTCACCAGGATCGTGTGTTCCCACTGCGCAGAGAGGCTGCGATCCTTGGTGACGATGGTCCAGCCGTCGGGCATCTGACGGATGTCGCGGCGACCGGCGTTGATCATCGGCTCGATGGTGAAGGTCATGCCAGGTTCCAGCACGAGGCCGGTGCCGGGCTTGCCGTAGTGCAGCACCTGCGGGTCCTCGTGGAAATTGAGACCGATGCCGTGGCCGCAGAACTCGCGTACCACGCTGTAGCCATGGTTTTCGGCGAAGCGCTGGATGGCGTGGCCGATGTCGCCCAGCCGGGCGCCCGGCTTGACGTGATCGATGCCGACCCACATGGCTTCGTAGGTGATCTGGATCAGGCGCTTGGCCTGGATCGATCCCTCGCCCGCCACGAACATGCGGCTGGTGTCGCCGTGCCAGCCGTCCTTGATGACGGTGATGTCGAGGTTCACGATGTCGCCGTTCTTCAGCGCCTTGTCGCCCGGCACGCCGTGGCAGACCTGGTTGTTGATCGAGGTGCAGATCGACTTGGGGTAGGGGGTGTGGCCGGACGGCGCGTAGTTCAGCGGCGCCGGGATCGTGCCCTGCACGTTGACCATGTAGTCGTGACACAGCCGGTCGAGCTCGCCCGTGGTGACGCCGGGTTTGACGAAGGGCGTGATGTAGTCGAGCACTTCCGAAGCAAGTCGTCCGGCGACGCGCATGCCTTCGATTTCGGCGCCGGTTTTGATGGTGACAGTCATGATGTTTGGGCTAGATGCGGGGCTTAAAGCAACATTCTAGCGCGCCCGGCAGGCGCCGGAAAAACCATACTGATGTTATGGGCGCATGCAAGCAGGGACGCACTGCTGCATTCCCGCTTGCATGTCTGGGCGGACACTGCGCCGGCAGTCTGGCCCGTCCCTACTGGCCCGCGGGTGACGCGCCGCTGCTGCGAACCTGTTCGTGGGTTTCGGTGCGGATCTGGTCGCGGTTCTGGTTACGTTGCGTACTGTTGGTCTGGGCGCCATCGCGCGTCTGGATGCGCTTTTCATCGCGGTTTTGGGTGCGCGTTTCCTTGCGTTGCGCCGAATCAGGGGAGGACATGCCTGGATTGCCCATTCCCATGCCGCCCCCCATGCCGGCGTGGCCGCCCTTGGCGTGGACTGTGCCGCTGGCCAGGCCGGCGGCAAGCAGGATGACGGAAAGAATTTTTGTCGATTTCATGGTGCACTCCTAAAGTGGGTGGGATTAACGACCCCGTCGCCCGGCGCCGGCGCCAGGGGCGGTACCGGGACTGACGCCTGGCGCCGTACCGCCCATTTCCGGGTGGCGATGCTCGTAGCCCGCGCCATAAGGCAGGCGGGCCGGAGCCTGCTGACTGCCCTGGGTGGGCGCTGGCGCGCGCAGATTATGCTGCACCGCCTCGTCGACCTGACTTGTACCGGGAGGAGGCGGGAGATCGCGCGGCAACGACAGGTTGAGGGGACGAGGCGGCACGATGTTCGCGTTGCCCTGGCGTGCCTCGGCCAGTGCGGGCATGGCAAGGGCCAGGACGGACGGGGCAAGGAGCAGGCTCAGGCGGGACAGGGTCATGTGCGGTTCGGGTTTCGTCGAGACCGCGGGATTGCGGTTGGAATGCAGTGTGGGCCGGTTGTGTCGCTGTGCGATGTCGGCTGGATGGCACTGCGTGCCAGTGTGTGTCCGTTTGTGACAGGCGGGCCGGAAAGGCCCTGTTGTGGAGTAGGATAAAAACATCGGGCGCAAGGCCCGAAAACCGTAACCCGCCATCCAATCCGGACGCCGCATGATGCAATCGTTCAAGCCTGTTGTGCCCAACCCTGCCCTGAGTGTGTTGTGACGGTGCCCGCCGCACGCATCCTGGTGGTGGACGACGACCCGGGGCTGCGCACCCTGCTGGAGGCGTACCTGGGCGACAGCGGGTTTGCGGTGGAGACGGCAATGGACGGAACGGCCATGTGGCAGGCGCTGGAGCGCGGCATGCCGGATGCCATCGTGCTCGACCTGATGATGCCCGGCGAGGACGGACTGTCGCTGGCGCGCCGTCTGCGCAGCCAGTCGAACGTGCCGATCCTCATGCTGTCGGCGCGCGGTGAGGAGATCGATCGCGTGGTGGGCCTGGAAATGGGGGCCGACGATTACCTGGCCAAGCCCTTCAGTCCACGCGAACTGCTGGCCCGCCTGCGTGCGCTGCTGCGGCGCAGCCAGGGACAGGCCGAGCCTGTCCAGCAGCCGGCGCTGCCCAGCTTCGGGCCGTATCGGCTGGATGCGGCCAGCCACCGGCTTACTCGCGATGGCGTCGAGGTGAAACTGTCGACCGCCGAATTCGCCCTGTTGCGCATCTTCATCGAGCACCCGCTGCGGGTGCTGTCGCGCGACACGCTGATCGACATGCTGAAAGGCTACGAGCGCGATCCGTTCGACCGCAGCGTCGATACCCGCGTCACCCGCTTGCGCCGCAAGATCGAGCCCGATTCCGCGGAGCCCGTCTACATCCGCACCGTGCGCGGCGAGGGTTACCTGTTCAATCCGCGCGGCGGCGAGGCGTGAAACTGTCGTCGCGCCTGAGCCTGACGCAGCAGAATGCCTTGCTGCTGCTGGCGTTCTTCATCCTTTTCGAATTGCTGGTGGCATCGGCCATCACCTACTTTTTGATGTTGCCGATGGCGCGCCGTTCGGCGGCCGACCTCGCGGGCCTGATGACGCTGTCGGCGCAGACCTGGAGCGAGCTGCCGCCTGTCACCCGCCCCGCTTTCGAAATCGAACTGGCGCATTCGCACGCGCTGGCGCTGCGCGCCGAGCCGCCGCACAATCCCGGGCCGCCCTCGTGGCGGGAACCCTATCTGCGCTTTCTGGTGGCGTCCCTGAGCGCGCGAGTGGGTGGGCCGATCACGACCTCGCGCGAGGAAATCCGGGGGCAGGAATGGTTCTGGGCGTCACTGCCTGCCGGTGACGGCCATTTGTCGGTGGGATTTCCCCACAGCCGCATCGGTCCGCGCCCGATCCATGCCGTGCTGGCCTCGCTGGCCGGCGGCACGTTGCTGACTTTGCTTGCCGCCTGGTGGCTGGCCCGTCGGACCACCCGGCCGCTGCAACGGCTGCAGCAGGCGGTCACTTCCCTGGGCCGCGGACAGACGCCGGAGCGCCTGCCCGAAACCGGGCCGCGTGAAATCGCCGCCCTGAGCCGCCGCTTCAACGAGATGGCGAAACAGGTGGAGGACCTGCTGGCTGCCCGCACGGTGCTGCTGGCCGGCGTGTCGCACGATTTGCGCACGCCGCTGGCGCGGCTGCGACTGGCGGTGGAAATGCTGTTGAAGAAGCCGAGCGCGGAACTGGCGGCGCAGGTGGAGGGCGACATCGAGGCGATGGACCGCCTGATCGGCGATGTGCTGACGCTGGCGCGCGGCTTCGGTCATGAGGCTGCCCGGCGGGTGGCGCTGACCGATCTGCTGGCCGATCTGGTGCGGTCCACGCCCGGCGCGGCCGGGCACGTTCAGATCGAGGCGGCGGCTATCACGCTCGAGGTGCCGACCGGTGCCTTGCGCCGCATTCTGGCCAATCTGCTGGAAAATGCCTTGCGCTATGGCGGCGGCCAGCCCGTGACCCTGCAGGCCGAGACTGGGGATGGGCTATGCCGCATCGGCGTGCTCGACCGCGGCCCCGGGATTCCTGCGGCGGAACAGGAAGCGGTGTTCCGCCCGTTCTACCGGCTCGAAGCCTCGCGCAACGTCGCCACCGGCGGCTCCGGGCTGGGCCTGGCGATCGTGCGCCAGCTGGCGGCGGCGCAAGGCTGGGAGGTCAGCCTGCAGGATCGGCCCGGCGGCGGGTTGGCAGTGTGGCTGCAGATTGCCCTGCCGCAGCCGGGTGCCTTGATATAAGTGTCCGTTCGAATTAGAATCGCAGGCTGTCCGAAATGGTTCGGACAAATTCGCACACCTGTCATTAAAGGGTGGCGGCGTGTTCAAACGTACACACGCAGCTGCTGACGGGTGGAGGCTCAACCCTTTAGGAGACTTTCATGTCTGTCACCA
>Ga0208957_1001370_pt1 | contig 12756 bp, 11 predicted proteins | sample RifOxyA1_FD_184029 | JGI IMG/M metagenome (GOLD analysis project Ga0208957, IMG submission 184029) | Groundwater microbial communities from Rifle, Colorado - Rifle Oxygen_injection A1 (SPAdes) | ecosystem: Environmental > Aquatic > Deep subsurface > Groundwater | place: Rifle, Colorado, United... | reverse complement strand
CTAATATGCGGTAATTTCTATTCGATACCAGTATTGATAACTACTTTCGTGGTGGCTTCTTTTTTTGTTTTAGGTTTTTTAGATGATTATTTGAAAGTATTAAAACGCAATCCCAAAGGCGTTTCTGCGAAGGGTAAATTGTTTTGGCAGATTCTTACGGGTTTGCTGGTAAGCTTTATTATTTATAAATATAACGTAGTTGATACTAAAATTTATATACCTTTTTTCAAAAATGCGGTGATTGATTTAGGTTGGTTTTACGTTATATTTTCTACTTTGGTGATTATCAGTTCAAGTAATGCGGTAAATTTAACTGATGGATTGGATGGCCTGGCGATTGGACCGATTATTACTAGTTCTGTTTCACTTGGACTTATGGCGTATGTTGCCGGGCATGTGGAGTTGGCTTCTTACTTGTTTATTCCCTACGTAGAAAATGTGGGTGAATTAATGGTGTTCTCCTTTGCGCTCATTGGAGCGGGAATCGGTTTTTTATGGTACAACTCTTATCCCGCTCAAATTTTTATGGGAGATGTTGGTTCTTTATCTCTCGGAGGTTTTCTTGGTACCGTGGCAGTACTAACTAAAAATGAAATACTATTTGTATTAATCGGTGGAATTTTTGTAATTGAAGCGATCTCTGTTATATTGCAGGTTGGTTCGTATAAACTTAGAAAAAAAAGAATTTTCAAAATGGCTCCCATTCATCATCACTTTGAACTGATGGGATGGCCGGAAACCAAAGTGATCGTAAGGTTTTGGATTATAAGTGCATGTCTGGCAGTGATTGCAATTGCAACACTAAAAACAAGATAAAGATAGGAGTGATAATGGATCGATTTAAGAATAAGAAAATCCTCGTGGTTGGTATTGGAAAAACCGGTTTTGCTTTAATACATTTTTTCAATCAACTGGGATGTGACATCAGAGTGACGGATATTAAACCAATATTTGATTTAAACAAGGAAGTTAAAAAACTTAAAAAATTTGAACCAGCACCTCAGATGACGTTTGGTGAGCATGTTAATGATGATTTTTTGGATGCGGATGTAATTGTTTATTCTTCAAGAGTGAATCCGAACCTACCCCAACTGGAACTTGCCAGAAGCAATGGCCGCGAAGTTTACAGCGAATTTGCCCTTGCTAATAAATTATGTAGAAAACCAATCATAGCAGTTTGTGGCTCATATGGCCGTTCTACAATTGCTCACATGATCGGGTTTGCTCTCAAACAGGAGGGTAAAAATGTTTTTGTAGGTGGTACCAGCGAAGAACCTTTTATTAATTATGCCATGCTACCTAATCGAGATTTGATAGATTATGTAGTGGTAGAAGTTTCCGCGATTCAAATGCTTAAATTAGAAAACTTTCATCCTAAAGTGGTGGTGTTTTCCAATATTGGGGAAGAATATTCAAAACTTCATTTTAATTCAGTAGGAACGTACATTGAAACAAAATTAAATGTAATTAAATCGCTGTCCCCTGACGATTACCTAATTGTTAATTTTGATGTTCTTGGCAACAATACTTTTTTTAGAAATGCAAATTGCCAGACGTACTGGTATACCAGAAAATCATTTGCAAAAATGGGTGTTATGAATGAAGTGCAAGGTACTCATTTTCACGATCGCAGAATTCACTCGGGAATTCATTATCATTCTGAATTCAAAGTAAATGAGATGAAAATTGTGGGCGTAGAAAATCGTGAAAATCTACTGGCAGCTATTTCTGTTTGTAAGGCATTAGATGTAAGTGACAAATCAATCCAAAGTACCATTGAAAAATTTCCGGGAATCCCGCATCGATTGGAATTTTTAATTGAAAAAAATGGTGTATGTTTTTACAACGATTCAAAAACGGAAACCCTGGACCAATTAAAGAAAAGTATTTCCGCTTTTAAAACACCGGTTATCCTTATCGCGGGTGGAAAAGATGACGAAGAAGTGGACTATGAAAAATATGCTGAAGAAATAACTCAAAATGTGCGGGTTTTGGTTTTAGTGGGTGAATGTAAAGAAAGGATGAACCGCTTCTTTGGTAATTTTACCCAAACCTTTATTGTGGGATCATTTGAGGAGTCTGTTTTGATTGCTTACCAAAAAGCCAGAACCGGGGATACCATATTGTTATCTCCAGGTAATGAAAGTACGGATTTTTTTAGAGATTTCGAAGAGCGAGGTAATTATTTTAAAAAGTTGGTCTATCAACTTTGATCAAGACTTGTAGCACAATTTTCCCTATGTAAATTACCATGAATTTGATACAATTTATTTAAAGGTAAAATTGATTATGTTGTTACAAGAAAATCAATTCACGGAAAAATATCTTAAACTTTATATAGCTACACTGGGTGTTCTGGTGGTTTTTGGTGTTATCATGGTTTACTCATCCAGCTATATATATGCCAAAGAAGTTTTTCACAGTTCGTCTTATTATTTAATCAAACAGGTTGGATTTTTGCTGGTTGGCTGTTTGATTGCTTTTGTAGTTGGCAAAACTAAAATTTCTTTTTGGCTGAAATATTCCTTCCATTTTCATTGCTTCTGTTGTGGTTTGTTGTTGTTAACTTTATTTCCGACAATTGGTTTAACTATAAAAGGTGCCAGTCGTTGGGTGAATTTGGGTGTAATTAATTTTCAACCAAGTGAAGTAGTCAAATATTCACTGATGCTAGTTTCCGTTTATTTTTTTGAAAAATATGATTATTTAAAAATAAATGAAATTATCAAATATGTTGTAGCAATTATTTTTCCCTTAGTTGTTTTAATCATGCAACCTGATTATGGTTCATTCTTGATTTGCTTAGTGGTAATTATTTTTGCCTGTTTTATGAGCTCATTTAAAAGAAAAATTTTTTACTCAATATTGGGGAGTGGAATATTTCTTATTTTAATAACGCTTTTTACCCAACCTTATCGAGTAAAAAGAATATTAGCTTTTTTGGACCCATGGAAAAATGCTAGAACCAGTGGTTTTCAAATTATTCAATCTTATTTGGCTTTTGCTAATGGTTCTTTTTGGGGGCAGGGATTGGGAAATAGCAATGAAAAACTTTTTTATCTTCCAGAAGCCCATAATGATTTTATTTTTAGTGTGCTGGCGGAGGAGTTGGGTTTTATCGGGGTTTTTGTTACAGTAATATTGTTTGTATTACTACTTTACTGGGGATTTAATTTGGTTTTAAGTTTGTCGCAAAAAACTTTTCAAATTCTGGTGAGTTCGGTGGTTTTTTTAATTGGTTTCCAGGCCTTAATTAATATGGGTGTAGTACTAGGAATGCTTCCTACTAAAGGTCTTAATCTTCCTTTTATCAGTTACGGTGGTTCATCCATAGTGGCAAATTTTTTTGGACTAGGTTTAATGATTGCTGCCGCTAATTATTCAAAAAAATTACATCAGCAATAAAAATAAGGCTTTTATGAAATTTAAAATTAATCAAGATATAGAAATTCACTTCATCGGTATTGGTGGAATAGGGATGAGTGCAATTGCTGAGATTTTATTATCTCTGGGGTTTAAAGTATCTGGATCGGATGTTCAAGAATCCAATAACACTAAAAAACTTGAATCTATGGGGGCGGTTATAAAATATGAACACGCCTCACAAAATATTAAAAATCAAAACGTAGTGGTTTACAGCTCAGCTATCACTCCCGATAACTTGGAATATCAAGCTGCTATTATAAAAAAAATTCCGATTATGCAAAGAGCTGAGATGGTAGCAGAATTAATGAGACTTAAGTGCGGCTTAGCGGTAGCCGGTACTCATGGAAAGACTACGACTTCTGGAATGTTAGCTACCATTTTGAGCGAGTCTGGGGTTGATCCAAGCTATTTGATTGGTGGAATTGTGCAAAATCTTAAGGGGCATGCCAAGGTTGGAAATGGTGACTATATTGTTGTTGAAGCGGATGAGTCAGATGGATCATTTCTTTTATATAATCCGGTTATGTCCATAATTAATAATGTTGACCTTGATCATATGGATTATTATAAAACCGAAGAAAATCTATGCAATGCTTTCAAAAAATTCGCTGATAGAATTCCATTCTTTGGACTTTGCGCTTTAAATGCTCACGATGGGCATTTGCAAGAAATAAAAAAACAGATGAAGAAACCTTCCGTAACTTTTGGCATTTACGAAGAGCTTGGTTTTATGTGCGATTTCGAAGCACGAAATGTGCAAATGGATGTGACAGGGATAAAGTATGATTTGTGTCATAATGGTGAATATGTTGGTAAAATTTCACTTAAAGTTCATGGACGCCACAATTTAATTAATTCTTTGGGGGCAATTGCAATTTCAACCCATTTGAAAATTCCTTTTGAAAAAATTTCGTCTTCATTGGAAAAATTTACGGGGATTGGAAGAAGATTTAATTATCTAGTAAATTCTTCTAAATTAAAAATTATTGATGATTATGCTCATCATCCCACAGCAGTTCGGTCAGTTTTGGAAACGGTAAAGACGATTTATCCCAAAGCTAAGATAATCACACTCTTTGAACCACATCGCTATACTCGCACCAGAGATAGTTGGGATCAATTTCTTCATTGCTTTAAAGACACTGATCAGCTTTTTTTGGGACCAATTTATTCTGCTAGCGAAAAACCTATTGAGGGAATTAATTCCGAATTATTAAATCAAAGTATCAATCGGCTTTATCCCGGATTATCCGTTTATATAGAGGACATGCTGGAGCTACCTCGGTATTTAAAGTTAAGGGAAAATGAAGAGGTAGTTTTGCTTGCCTTGGGAGCTGGGTCGGTCAGTAAGGTTATTTATAAAATCGTTGAAAAGTTAGATAAGAAATTGGAATAATCGCAAAACTTGTCTTCACACTTATGATGTTGGTATAATATGCTATAGGTATGAAGGAGATTGGTTTGAGGCAGATGCTATTTTTTGTTTGTTTTTTTATAATTGGAGCAAGTGCCTTGGCTTCTATTTCAAGTGACAATAAACTTAAATATCGAACATATTTTGGCGCATGTCCCTCCAGGTCTGCAGGCAGTCTTGCTCTTAATTTGATTAAAATTTTTGAAGATGAAATGAGTTTAAAGGCCATTAAACAAGAAATTATTTTACAAAGACTCGACCAGAAACATTTTATATCAAATTATCAGATAAAATTTGATCCACTTAGAAATTTTATGGTTATCAATTTTGAATGTCCGAAGCCACTCATGAGAGTTCAAGTGGTAAAAGATGGCAGCGATGAGACTTATAATGCTATTTTAGTGGATAATGGGGATTTATATGATCCCACTTATGAAGTGTTACTTCGTGATGAGCAGAAATTAAAGCAGGAGCTTCCATATTTAGCCTTACCTCTAAAAGAAATGGATAAAAATATTCAACTACATATTGCTAAGTTGGTTAAGGCTTTTGGGCGGCGAGTCAGGGGTATGCTGTCAGAGGTGATTTTAAATGATAATTTGGAGTTGACAGTGATTATGTCCATACAGGGAAAGCCTACTACAGTTTTCATGGGCAAGAATGAATGGATAGGGAAAGTGAATAAGCTTGAGCAAATTGTTACCTATATGCAAGCAAAAAATAAAATACCAGCAATTATTAATCTTACTAATTCGAAAAAAGTAGTTGTCAAATTTAATGAGTAATTACTATCATTATATAGTAGCGGGCTAAGCTTGTTTTTTTAGTGAGCAGAATGAATCTGTTATTAGAAGGTGAGAAGGGAATCTCATGAAAAATAAAAATATCATCGTAGGTCTAGATGTTGGTACTACCAAGGTTTGTACAATAGTCGGTCTGGATCATCCTGAAACTGGTTTGGAAATAATTGGAATAGGTAATCATCCTTCGCAAGGACTAAAAAAAGGTTCAGTAGTTAATATTGATAAAACTGTCAGTTCAATTAGATCATCGGTTGAAGAAGCAAAATTAATGGCAGGGGTGAATGTCACGGAAGCCACGATAGGAATTGCGGGAAGCCATATTTATAGTTTCAATAGTTCAGGTGTCGTAGCGGTTAAAGGAATTGAAATTACTAATGAAGACGTAGAGCGAGTTTTAGAAGCAGCTAAAGCTGTGGTTATTCCATCTGATAGAGAAGTATTGCATGTTCTTCCTATGGAATTTAAAGTTGATAATACTCCGGGTATTGTAGATCCGGTAGGAATGTGTGGTGTGAGGCTTGAAGCTCATGTGCATATTGTGACTGGTTCCGTTTCATTGGTACAAAATTTATTAAGATGTGTAGAGCTTGCGGGTATTCATCCACAAAACATTACATTACAACCAATTGCTTCGTCGGAAGCGGTACTTAGTGAGGAAGAAAAAGAACTTGGGGTTGTATTAGTTGATGTTGGGGGTGGAACGACAGACGTAGCCGTCTGGAAAAATGGAAGTTTAATACACTCTAAGATTATCCCAGTAGGTGGAAATCATTTTACGAATGACTTGGCGGTAGCCTTAAAAATATCCCACATTGAAGCCGAAAGAATAAAAACTAATCATGGTAGTGTTTTAGCAGAACAGTTAAATCAATCTGCTAAAATAACTGTAGAAGGACTTCATGGAACAAAACCTAGAGAAGTAAGCTTGGCCGAGGTGGCAGGTGTTTTGGGTGCACGAGCTGAAGAGCTATTTGATTTGATTAATGAAGTTATTAGAGAAAAAGAACTTAAACATGAAATTACTGGTGGAATTATATTAACTGGTGGTGGAGCTTTGACGAAGGGGCTTCCAGAGCTAGGTGAATATATTCTAGAAATGCCTACTAAGATTGGTTATCCGAAATCGTTTGGTGGAATGACCAATATTATGCATAATCCGAAATACTCTACAGTGCTTGGATTGTTACTTGAAGCAGCAAGGAAAAGTGATCATAATAAAATAAATAAAGATATGGAAATAAATCAGGCTGATTTAGTAAGTCGGTTGAGTGATTCCTTGAAATCTGTATTTAAAGAGATTTTTTAGGGGGAAATTATGTTTGAAATTTCTGAAAAAAAGGACAACGTTATGGAAGGTGCACGAATTAAAGTTATTGGTGTTGGCGGAGGTGGATCCAACGCGGTTAACACAATGATAAACGCAGGTTTAACAGGTGTTGAATATATTGTGTGTAATACTGATCTACAAGCCCTTAAATCAAACCTGGCACCAATTAAAGTTCAACTAGGAGTTGCAACTACCAAGGGTTTAGGCGCTGGAGCTAACCCAGAAGTTGGAAAGAAAGCGGCACTAGATGAATATGAAAAACTAAGTGAAATTATAAAAGATGCAGATATGGTGTTTATTACTGCCGGTATGGGCGGTGGAACCGGAACTGGAGCTGCGCCGGTGATTGCTAAGCTTGCTAAAGAGATGGGTGCGCTTACGGTTGGGGTTGTCACTAAGCCTTTTTTATTTGAAGGTAAAAAAAGATTTCGTCAGGCAGAAGCTGGAATTGCCAATCTTGAAGAAAATGTTGATTCATTAATCACTATTCCAAATCAAAGATTGCTTTTTTTAGCAGGCGAAAATTTATCTCTAATTGATACTTTCAAAAAAGCGGATGACGTATTATTAAATGCAGTCCGGGGAATTGCAGATTTGATTAATTCAACTGGTTTTATTAATTGTGACTTTGCAGATGTTAGTACCGTTATGGCCAACAAAGGTCTTGCCTTGATGGGTACCGGTGTTGCTTCTGGTACTGATCGGGCCATTAAAGCGGCTACGGAAGCTATTAGCTCACCACTGCTTGAAGATATATCCATTGATGGCGCCACCGGAATTATTATTAATATTACCGGAAGCCAAAATATGACTATGCATGAAATTAATGAGGCAGCCACGTTAATCATGGAAGCAGCTGATGAAGAAGCTGAAATTATTGTTGGACATGTTTTTGATAACAATATGGGAGAAAGTGTAAAAGTAACCGTGATTGCCACTGGTCTTGGTGGTCTTGAGCGGGTTACTACTAAGTCGGTTAGAGAGGTCAGTAAGAGCGAAAGAAATACTGTTAGCGAAAGACCGGAAGTTGAAGAAGTTGCTATGATGACTCAGGATACTTACGGTACTGGTGATGTAGGCAAAAACAAAACCGAGAGTCATAATACTATAGAGCCGCTACAGACGCGCATTTCTGAATCGGCTACATCTAATCTGGTAAAAACCATTAAAGAAGCTGCTAGTCAGTATGAACAAGATAAGAAAGGTTTTCAAAATGAGCGCTCCACCAGCTCTAATCTTTTAAAAACCAAACCTGTCTTACCTGAAGTAAAAAGATCAACTAGCAGTGCGGTTAAGGCCAAGTCTATTGCTGAAAAGCTAGGGTTTATTAATTTTGATGAAGAAGAGTTGGATACCCCCACTTACTTAAGAAGAGATTTGGAAGTTACTGAAAATAATATTAATTAATTTGTTGGTGATAAGTTTCCTTAAAAGAAGCAAGACGCTTAGTCATTTCATAGCCGTCTTGCTTTTTTACATATAGACTTACAAAAGATTCAATATAATCGCCTTGAAAATTAATTTTATAGTGAGTGACCACATAAGATGGTTTATTCTCCTTGTCCCAAATAATTTTTTTGAAATCATAAAGTATCATGGCCTTCTCTGGCTTATTGGGCTCAGTTAAAATGGTTTCCAATTGTTGCCATTCATTTTCCAAATATAGTTTTAAGTGATCATGGCAAAAATTCAGACGGTCATGGTCACACAAGCATTTTGCGCAAAAACTTTTCTGGCAGATCATGCATATTCCAACTGAGTGGGTGTCGGGATGATTGGTGCAGTAAAAAGTGTTTGAACTGGATGATTTCTTGTCATTGGTCAAGTCTTTAGGGGTGGCTATTTTGTTAAAATAAAGAAAAATTATTCCAACCAGAACAATAATGGCTAAAATAATGAGTACAATTAGAAGGAGAATAATAACGTATAAATAGATATTTAAATTTTCCATTTTCTTATGTTAATAAGAATTAATTTTCTTGTCTATTTGTATGATAATTTTTAGTCTGTCCATATGAAACCAACTAAATACTATTTAATAAAAATCAGTGTTCCCAGAGATTATGATCAAGATATATCAAAAATCAAGGAAGATGCAGTTAATATTTATGGTTGTGATTATATCGAAGAATTTACCTTAAATGATGAAGAAGTCGAGCTAATCCTGGGGAGGGATTCTCTTGTAAGTGATGCAGTTCCAGATGAAATATTACAAAGAATTGAAGATCGACAGAAACAAAACGAGGTTGAGGAATTTAGCATCATTTTCTCAAGCGATGAAGCCAAACAGCGCTCGGCGGATTGTTTGAAATATTTATCAAATAACTACCAGAACATTCACGTCAGTCGAATTGAAAAAAAATGGGAAGATGGTATTGAAGAATGGAAAAAATTTTTTAGCAGTATTCATGTAAGTAAAAACATAAATATTTATCCAATATGGCAGTTAAATGAAACCAATCGATATGATAAGGACAAGATCTTTATCAATCCAGGACAGGGATTTGGTACAGGTGGACATGAAACTACGTGGATGTGTTTAAAACTGCTGGATGAACTGACAAAGATTCAGTTATCTCTTGACGGAGAATGTTTGGATTTGGGCTGTGGTTCAGGAATACTAGGAATTGCTGCTATTAAAAATACTGATTTATTAGTGACGTTTTCGGATGTAGATGTTGAAGCGATGGATAATTGTCTGGAAAATCTCACATTTAATTTCAAGGATCAGGATTTAGAGGGGCATTGTCTTGTTATAAGAGAGAGATTGAATCAGGATAAAATCTATAATCTTATTTTTGCTAATATTTTGGAGCAGGTATTAATCGCGGAGAAAAAGTTTATTTTAAGCAGTTTAAATCGTGGAGGATACTTAATTCTCTCCGGCCTTTTAAACGATCAGCTTGCAAATATTAAAAGTCACTACTCCTCACTTGAAATAATCAGGGAGATTGATAAAAATGGATGGAGTGCAGTTTTGCTGAGGAAAAATTAATGAGAGCAGTATTAGATAAATCTATCAGCGAAAATATACAGATAGGAGAAGTCTTTGAACTCAAAGGGGAAGCCGTTCATCACCTTGTAAATGTTGTAAGAATAAAAGCAGGTGAGCAGGTAATGATTTTAAATGGAAATGGCTTGGAAGTAGTGACCCAAATTGAAAGTTCGTTTAAAAAGTCTGCGTTTTTAAAAGTATGTGAAATACGAAAAAAAGATAAAAAAAGTTGGATGGATTTGGCCCTATGTTTACCTAAAAAAGATGCTTATGAATCTATTTTAAAATCTTGTGTGGAGATGGGTATTTCAAATATTATTCAAATTAAAAGTGTATATTCGCAAAAAGTTTTTTTATCACCGGAACGAGTTGATAAAATTATTGAAACGGCTTTAATCCAATCTAACAATCCCTATTTCCCAGCAATTGAAAAGGCAATTGAATTTAGAGATCTAATTAAAAAAGCTCAAAGTTATGATCATATATTTGTTTTTTCCACAAAAACAAATCAGACTGTTAAAACTACCTTAAGCATAGGTAAAAAAAATTTAATGCTGATTGGCCCAGAGGGTGGTTTTTCTAAAAGTGAGGAAGAAGAAATCTACTCTCTTGCCAATGTTAATTTATTGAAACTTGATCTTCCGATAATGCGATCAACGACTGCAGTTAATGTGGCCTTGGGTTATTTGTTGGGAATAAAAGACGCACGGAGCCAGATTTAGAATTAATAATTGAGCTTACTCATCAGTTTTATTATGATAGTATTATCGTACGAATAAAATTAATTGAGGGTAAGTTATGATTAACAACTCAGATATCGCCGTTGAGAAGGTTCCAACTAAGCAACCTATTATAGAATTTGACTTGGGCAAGGAACAAATTGATTTTGATGCCGATGATTTTAATTTTACACCACTCACTACCGGGCTTGGCTTTAATCATGAAAGAGATAAAAGGGTTCTAAAAACTGGCAAAAGTGTAAATATGATTGCCGAACCTGTAACTGTTCAAAAAAATAAACTAAAAGAAAAGATATTTGATGCTAGCTCTTATTTGGATGTTTTTGAAAAAAAATTAAATGTTCCTAAAGAGGAAGTAGTTAAGGAAAATTTCGAAGAAGTTATTCAATTGGCACCGGTTCGAATGCAGATTTCAGCTTGGTTAATTGATGTACTAGTGATTTTTGCCCTAATGTCAGTCACCATGATTTTTTCTGCAGCGGTTCCTGGAATGAAGTTGAATGATTTTTTAAATCTTATCTCTTTTAAAGATATGATTATTTTTTCTGCCATTATGTTTGTTTGCTATTACGTTTTATATTTTTCCATTATGGATTATTTTATTACTCCTGGAAAATATCTATTAAACATTCGATTGGTTAGAACTAATGGAGCAAATTTAACAATTAAAGATACTTTTATCCGATCTCTAGTATCTGCAGCTTCTTTTTCTGCTTTATGTGTTCCTCTTTATATCGATTTCCATGGCAAAATATCTGATACGAAAGTAATCATAAACAACAATTAGTAAATATGTTTGAACTTTCTAAAAAAACCAAAGAATTCCTGTTAAAAAATAGACACAAGAAAATTGTTTTTACTAATGGTTGCTTTGATATACTTCACAGCGGTCATATTATGTATTTAAATGAAGCCAAGGCCCAGGGTGATTATCTGATTGTGGGACTTAATTCTGATAGTAGCATCAAAAAACTCAAAGGAAGTGATCGCCCCATTAATAACGAAGAAGATCGTAAATACCTGCTTGAAAATTTAAAAGCAGTTGATTGCGTGGAAATATTCTCAGAGGATACTCCCTATGAACTTATTAAAATTATTATGCCCAATATACTCGTGAAAGGTGGAGATTGGCAGATAAGCGAAATAGTTGGGTCTGATATCGTTTTAAAAAAAGGTGGAGAAGTAAAAAGTTTGTCATTTAAAGAGGGAAAATCCACTACTAATATAATTGAGAAAATCAGAAAAAATACCTGATCAAATTACTTTCACTATAGAGACAACGAGTTTTCAACAGGTTTGCTTGAATACCAGATAGTTATTGTCAACCTTGCCAAAAAAAAAGGCAATTTTTTCCGGAAATTTACTAAAGTATTTTACAAGGTCGCCGAAACATCAAGTGAAGCTACTTGGGGTAGGCTTCAAATTATAAATCAAACATGGTCGTTTGAAAAATAATCAAAACAAGGAGGTCACTAACAACGATTCGAGGAGATTATATGGGTTTAAGAATTAACACAAACGTCCAGTCACTTTCAGCACAAAGAAATTTAAAAGAAGTAACCAAAAAACAAACAAGCGAAATTGGAAAAATGGCTTCAGGTTCAAGAATCAACATGGCAGCCGACGATGCCGCCGGACTTGCTATCAGTGAAAAATTAAAAGCACAAATCAGAGGTACTCAACAAGCTTCTAGAAATGCTAGCGATGGAGTATCACTTATTCAAACCGCAGAAGGCGGACTTAATGAAATATCAAGTATTTTGGTAAGGCTAAGAGAATTATCAGTACAGACAGCTTCAGATACAATTGGTGATACAGAAAGAAAATTTTCAGATATGGAATTTCAAAACTTGACTCAAGAAGTAGATCGTATTGCAGCTTCTACTCAATTTAATGGAAAGCAACTTATAAATGGATCAGGAGACAAATTAGATTTCCAAATAGGCATTAACAATAACCCTGATCATGATAGATTGTCTTACGATATCAGCAAAACCAGTGCCACCGGTGATGCACTTGGTGTAAAAGGCATGAATGTACTTACTAAAGAT
>Ga0208957_1001368_pt1 | contig 12760 bp, 8 predicted proteins | sample RifOxyA1_FD_184029 | JGI IMG/M metagenome (GOLD analysis project Ga0208957, IMG submission 184029) | Groundwater microbial communities from Rifle, Colorado - Rifle Oxygen_injection A1 (SPAdes) | ecosystem: Environmental > Aquatic > Deep subsurface > Groundwater | place: Rifle, Colorado, United... | reverse complement strand
AGCGGCCATCTCGTCGTTTGCCGCCTTCACGGCGGGTGCGGCGCTGCCCTTACTGCCCTTCCTGTTCGGCTACGACCAGGCGCTTCCTCTCTCGATCGGGCTGACGGCACTGGGACTGTTCGCCGTCGGCGCCAGCATGAGTTTGTTCACCGGCCGTCACGCCCTCCTGAGCGGCCTGCGCATGCTGGGCATCGGCGGCGCGGCGGGGCTGGCCACCTATTTCATCGGTGCCTGGCTGGGAGTATCGCTGGGCTGAGTGTTCTGCCCACGAAGAATCTGAAGAATAACGAAGCATTCCTGGAGACAGGCAATCGTGCCCGGATGGATGGCACAATCGGTTTGCTCAGTCTTGCTTCGGGCGCTCCTTGAACGGAAGACTCAGGTTTGCTCCCAGGGCAAGCCGTCATGGCGCCAGCCGTTTTTTGTGCTGCGATGGCGCGTTTCATCCATATCGCCTTCAAACCCGTTCAGCACGTTGTAGACCTCGGGGAATCCGTATTTCTCGAGGTAACGTCCCGCTTCCATCGAGCGCCGCCCCGAACGGCAGATCAGCACCACGGGGCGATTGACCGATGCCGCCTTGCGCGCATGCCCTAAGAAATCGGGATTGACGTCCCAATCCGGTCCGTCCTGCCAGGCAATGTGGATTGCGCCGACCGGGTGGCCGACGAACAGGTATTCGATTTCCGAGCGGCAATCGATGAACACCGCCTCAGGATGCAGTTGCAAAAACTCGTGGGATTCCCCGGGGGTCATATGTTTCATCGTGCGCTCCGCAGTGACGTTCTTACCCACCCTAGCAGATCGGTTTCAATGCCCCAAAAAACCAAGGCCCCGACTGGCGGGGCCTTGGTTTACTCTGACCGATACCGTCAGGCGGCAACGGCGGGCATCGTACGCCGGACCTTGAATCGCGTCAGGCCGAGCAGCCCTGCCCCCATCAACAGCAGGGTGCCAGGTTCCGGCACGCCACCGCCGCCGCCGCCCGTGCTGCAACCCGGGGTCCCGGGCGGGGCGTTGTCGCAGGTACAGCCTGCCAGCGAGATCAGCTTGAAGTTGTCATTGCCGGCCTTGGTCGAGCTACCTCCGACCATGGTGTTCAGCGCGCCGATCAGCCAGTAGCTGGAATAGGTGCTGTTGGTGAAGTCATGTGCCCCCGTGCTGGAGCCCGCGAGAAAATTCCCGATCAGTGACCAGCCGTTGGACAGCAGATCCGCATAGGATTGACCAGACAGGCTGGTTGGATTGCCTGCCCCCGTATAGGCCAGCACCGAAAAATCGGAATCGGTCGAGACCCAGCCCGCGGAGAAGGACGTGAGGTTCACCTTGTCCGTGAACGAGAACAGGATGGAGTCCGTGCGTCCATTGTTGTCGATCGCATGCTCGGGGCTGTTCCCCTCGTTGGTATCCCTGCCGGAACTGCCGCCCGTGCAATTGGCAAAGCCGCTGCAGTCGTTGTTCCGGACCCCCAGGCCGCTGCTGCCGTTCAAGGTGATGTAGGCACTGTCCAGCAGGACATTGCTGGCATTGGCAGAGTCAGCCGTATTGGACCACCCGGAAGCCGTGGCCGTGATGCCGCCCTGCGTATTGCTCGTCCGGTTGTTGAACGTCCAGGTATCGCAATTGGGGTTGCTCGTGCCGCCCCCGCCGCAATTACTCGTGTGGCTGGCGGAATACGTAGCCTGGGCGGTGTTCATGACGCCCAGTCCAATTGCCAGAACACTCGCCGCCCTGATTGCTTGCCAAAATTTTCTAGTCATTTTGATTTGTCCTTACTTAACTCAAGGAATACACGTTTCACATAAAGCAACAGCCGTACCAAAAATTATTTTTCATTAATTATCAAATAGATAAACAAAATCCTCATACCCGACCCCGTACTTTCTGGCGCGTTGTGTAAAAAAAACCGACTGCGGCCCGGCCCAACGCCAACCGCTTATTTGCTGCCCGCCTGCTTGCGCTTCAGCGCTTCGGCCAGATGGTCGCGTATCTCGGGGTTTTCCGGCGACCGCACCTGGGCTTCGCGCAGATAGCGCAGGCCTTTCTCGACCTGCCCGGCTTCCACCCAGGCCCAGCCCAGGGTGTCGGCCACATTCGCATCGCTCGGCGCCAGTTGATAGGCCCGTTCCGCCACGGCCAGCGCGCCGGGCTGGCGCCGCTTGAGCATGACGTAGGCCAGGTCGTTGTGGATGCCGGCGTCGTTGGGCAATTGCCGGCTCAGGGTTTCGTAATGCTGTTGCGCGAGATCCAACCGTCCTGATTGGATATAGGCCCCGGCCAGGACGCGGCGGGCAGCGGGATCCGCCGGATTGCTGCCGACCCAGGACTGGATGAATGCCAGTGCCTTGGCCGGGTTGCCCGACGCGTTGTAGGCGTTGTACAACCCGATCGCGTGCGTCGCATTTTTCTCGAGATTGTATGCAGCACCGTAGGCCGTGATGGCCTCTCCATAACGCTGGCGCTGCATGGCAATGTCGCCAAGCAGCTGCTGCACGGCGGCAGCACGGGGATACTGGGCAGCCAGGGCGCGCGCCTGCTTGTCGGCCGCATCCAGGTTGCCCGAGAATTTTTCAAGGCCGGCCTTGAGCAACAGCGCTGGAAAGTAGCCCGGTTTGCTCAGCAAGGCCTTGTCCAGCGAATAGCGCGCGCCCTCGTAGTCGCCCGCGCTGATCTGGAACTCGGCCGCACGCTGCTGCCAATCGGCATCGAAGCCCGCCAGCTGGGTAATGCGCTTGAAGTTTTCGCGCGCCAGGCCGCGATTGTCGATGGCCAGATAGCATCGGCCCAGCGCCGCCAGGGCCTGTAAATTATCCCGATTGGACGCCTGCGTCTCCTTGGCGATGTTCAACGCTTTCTGCACGTCGCCCGTGCCCAGATACAGATCGACCAGCATGAGGTTGGGTCTGAGGCTCTGCGGATTGAACGAACGCGCCTTCTCCAGCCATCGCACCGCATCCTGCGTACGCCCGGCGGCCAGCTCCAGCTGAGCCAGTTCATACAGCGCATCCAGATTCTTCGGCTGGTCCTTGAGCACGGACAGCAGGCGGCGCCGCGCGTCCTCCGGCTTGCCTTCATATCGATCCAGACGCGCCAGATTGAGCGTGGCCGGGGTAAATCCCGGGTTCTTCTCCAGTACCAGCTCATAGGCTTTACGGGCGCCAGCCGTGTCTTTCGACACGCCGCGCGCCACCGCCAGGAGGTTCAGCACGGTCAGATTCTGCGGTTCGTTCTTGAGCACGGCCTGCAGCACCTGTATAGCCGGTTTGGCCTGGTTCTGCTTGAGATACATGATGGCCAGCGGAACGCCCGAATAGGCACGGCCCGGGGTTTTTGCATAGGCCTTTTGCAGCTGCGCCATACCCTGCGCTTCCTGCCCGACCCCAATCAGGCTCAAGCCGAAATTCGCGGCGATATCCGGCGTATTGCCGCCGCTCATCCCCTCAGCCTGCTCGAGCAGCGAAACCGCCTTGGAATGCTGGCCCAGCGCCATGTAGGCGGTTGCCAGCAAGGACAGCGCCTGGGGGTCGTTGGGCCGCGCCCGCGCCGGCCCCTCCAGAAACGCGATTGCCTTGGCGTAATCCTTCTCGCTCATGAGGATGGCGGTCATGATCTTGCGCGCGCCCATGTGCTGGGGGTATTTCTTGAGGTAACTGCCAAGGTAGGTCTTGGCCTTTTCATTCTGGCCCAGGCTGTAATGGGCAATGCCGCCCAGGAGCACCAGCTGCGGACGCGTCTGCACCGCCTCGAAGGGCAGGGCATCCAGCGCGCTAGCCGCCGCAGTGAGCGCATTGCGCGCCTCCGTATCCTTGCCTTGCCGTCCGGCCTGGAGTGCCTGCAGATAGGCGCTTCGCGGATCGTCCGGAAACTTCTGCTTCAGTACAGCCACGTCCCGGGCCGCTTCCTTGTCGCGGTTGAGATCGAACAGCAAGGACGCCCGGGCGATCAGCGCATCCAGATAATCGGGCTTCAGCGCCAGCGCCTTGCCATAGCCCGCCAACGCATCCGGGGCATTCCCCTGCGCATGGGCGATCGAGCCTTTCATGTTCCAGCCGGCAGGATCACCCGGTTTCTTGGTGATGGCCAACTGCGCCATGGCCGCCGCATCCGCGAAGTTTCCGCTGCGCAAATAGGCCATCGATTGCGCAATCAGCGCGGCCGGATTGTTGGGCTCGATCTGCCGGGCCTGTTCCAGCGACTGGATCGCCGCGCGCATCTGCTCGAGGTCGATCTGCGCATAAGCGCGCGTGACCAGCACCTTGTATTTCACCTCGGGCGGGAGGCCGTCAGGTGAAAAGCGCTCCAGCAACGCCTGATTCTTGCCCAGCAGGTTATAGACCTCGACCTGCATGGCGATGATCTGCGACCGGTCCGCCCCCAGCCGCTCCGCATCCGCCAGCACGCGTTCCGCGCCCAAGGGCGCGCCGCTGTCGAGGTAGGCCTTGCCCAGCAGGACCAGGGCCGGCAGCATTTTGCTGTCCTGCTGCAAGGCGTTCTTCAACTGGACGATGGCACCCTTGGTGTCCTTGTTTTGCATCCGCACCAGCGCATCCTCGTAAAAGTCCGAGGCTTGCACCGCGCGATCAGCCGCCCATGCCGGGTGAGGAGACAGCGCGCCCAACAGGAGGGCCAGCAGGATTGGGGTCACGTGTTTTCTTGTCGTCATCCGAATGCTCGTGAGATCGAGTACCTTGCATTTTGCATGGCGAGAGTACTGCAAGGATCAGACCAGTCCGGCTGGCGCCTGCCAGGCCTGTTCGGTCGGGACGCCGCATTCCGCCATGTGGCAAACCCGATAGCAATGTCGACATATCAACACTTGCCGGAAGGGCCCCAGCCCGGCAGTGATACCATTCAGGTTTGTCCGCGTACGCCTGCATCATGTCCAACCGCACCGCCCTGCTCCACTCGCTGCTCGCCCAACGTATCCTGGTTCTCGACGGCGCGATGGGGACGATGATCCAGTCCTACAAGCTCAGCGAAGCCGACTATCGCGGCACACGCTTCGCCGATTTTGCGCACGATCTCAAAGGCAACAACGATCTGCTCTCGCTGACGCAACCGCAAATCATCCGGGAAATCCACAACAAGTACCTGGCGGCGGGTGCGGACATCCTGGAAACCAACAGTTTCAACGCCACCGCGATTTCCATGGCGGACTACCACATGGAACATCTGGTGCCGGAGCTCAATTTCACCGCGGCCCGGCTGGCACGCGAAGCCGCCGACGAGGCAACCGCGCAGAATCCGGACAAACCGCGCTTCGTCGCCGGCGTGCTGGGCCCCACCTCGCGTACGGCGACCATCTCGCCGGACGTGAACGACCCCGGTTTTCGCAATGTCACCTTCGACCAGTTGTGCGCGTCCTACCTCGAGGCGATCGACGGCCTGGTCAAGGGCGGTGTCGACATCCTGATCGTCGAGACGGTGTTCGACACGCTGAACGCCAAGGCTGCGCTGTTCGCCATCGAGACGTACTTCGAGGCCTACCAGTTGCGGCTGCCGGTGATGATCTCCGGCACCATCACCGACGCCTCCGGGCGCACGCTCTCCGGCCAGACTGGCGAAGCCTTCTGGAATTCGGTGCGCCACGCGCGGCCGCTTTCAATCGGCTTCAACTGCGCGCTGGGCCCCGACCTGCTGCGCCAGTATGTCGAGGAACTGTCGAACAAGGCCGACGTGTTCATCTCGTCCCACCCCAACGCCGGTCTACCCAACGCCTTCGGCGAATACGACATGGACGGCGCGCAAATGGCCGTCCACATCGGCGAATGGGCACGCGCCGGGCTGCTCAACATCGTCGGCGGCTGCTGCGGCACCACGCCCGCCCATATCGCTGCGATCGCCAAGGCCGTCGAAGGCGTGGCACCGCGCATCCCGCCCGTCGTGGAACCGGCCATGCGTTTGTCGGGGCTGGAACCGTTCAACGTCAGCAAGGACTCGCTCTTCGTCAACGTCGGCGAACGAACCAACGTCACCGGCTCCAAGGCCTTCGCCCGCATGATCCTCGAGGGCCGCTACGACGACGCGCTGTCGGTGGCGCGCCAGCAGGTGGAGAACGGCGCCCAGATCATCGACATCAACATGGACGAGGGCATGCTCGACGCCGAGGCGGCGATGGTGCGCTTCCTGCATCTGATCGCGTCCGAGCCCGACATCGCGCGGGTGCCGATCATGATCGACTCGTCGAAGTGGAGCGTGATCGAGGCCGGCCTGAAATGCATCCAGGGCAAGGGCATCGTTAATTCCATTTCCATGAAGGAAGGCGAGGCCGAGTTCATCGAGCGCGCCAGGCTGTGCCTGCGCTACGGCGCGGCGGTGATCGTGATGGCCTTCGACGAGACCGGCCAGGCCGACACCTACGCGCGCAAGACCGAAATCTGCGCCCGCGCCTACAAGCTGCTGACCGAAACCGTCGGCTTCCCGGCCGAGGACATCATCTTCGACCCCAACATCTTCGCGGTCGCCACCGGCATCGAGGAGCACGCCAACTACGCGGTAGATTTTATTGAAGCCACCCGCTGGATCCGCCACAACCTGCCGCACGCGCACATCTCGGGTGGCGTGTCGAACGTGAGTTTCTCGTTCCGCGGCAACGACGCGGTGCGCGAGGCGATCCACACCGCCTTCCTGTATCACGCGATCCAGGCCGGGATGGACATGGGTATCGTCAACGCCGGCCAGCTCGGCGTGTACGCCAACCTCGATCCTGACTTGAAGGAGCGCGTCGAGGACGTGCTGCTGAACCGCCGCGCCGATTCGACCGAGCGGCTGGTCGCCTTTGCCGAGAACGTCAAGGGCGGCGCCAAGGAGAAGGTCGTCGATCTGGCCTGGCGCAGCCTGCCGGTGAACGAGCGATTGAGTCACGCGCTGGTGCAGGGCATTACCGAGTTCATCGTCGAGGACACCGAAACCGCGCGGCTTGAAGCCGAGCGCCCGCTGCACGTGATCGAAGGCCCGCTGATGGCCGGCATGAACGTGGTCGGCGACCTGTTCGGCGCCGGCAAGATGTTCCTGCCGCAAGTGGTGAAGTCGGCCCGCGTGATGAAACAGGCGGTCGCCCACCTGATCCCCTACATCGAGGCCGACAAGCGGGCCGGCGACGCGCAGAGCGCGGGCAAGATCGTCATGGCCACGGTGAAGGGCGACGTCCATGACATCGGCAAGAACATCGTCGGCGTGGTGCTCGGCTGCAATGGCTACGACATCGTCGACCTCGGCGTCATGGTACCGGCGCAGAAGATCCTCGACGCCGCCAAGGAACACAAGGCCGACATCATCGGCCTGTCCGGCCTCATCACGCCTTCTCTGGAAGAAATGGCGCACGTCGCCAAGGAAATGCAGCGCCAGGGTTTCACCATTCCACTCCTGATCGGCGGTGCGACCACTTCCCTTGCGCATACCGCAGTGAAGATCGAGCCGAATTACGAACACCCGGTGGTATACGTGAAGGACGCCTCGCGCGCGGTCGGCGTCTGCACCCAGCTGCTGTCGAACGATCTGCGCAGCGCCTTTGCTGCCGACATCAAGGCGGACTATGCCAAGACGCGCGAACGGCATCTCAAGCACAAGTCCGATACCGTTCGGCTGCCGCTGGCCGAGGCGCGCGCCAACAAATTCAGGATCGACTGGGCCAGTTACACGCCGCCGGTGCCGAAACAGCCCGGGGTCCACGTGCTCAAAGCCTACGACCTGGCAAAGCTCGCCGATGTGATCGACTGGACGCCGTTCTTCGCGTCATGGGAGCTGCACGGCAAGTTCCCGAAAATCCTCGACGACGAGGTGGTCGGCACCGAGGCGACGAAGCTCTACCACGACGCCAAGGCGATGCTGCAGGAAATGATCGCGGAAAACTGGGTGGAAGCGCGCGCCGTGTTCGGTCTGTTTCCGGCCAACAGCGTCAACGACGACGACATCGCGATCTATGTGGATGAATCGCGCAAGAAAATGCTCATGGTCTGGCACAACCTGCGCCAGCAGATGAAAAAGCCGGAAGGCCGAGCCAACCTGTGCCTCGCCGACTTCATCGCGCCGCGCGAATCCGGCCTCAAAGACTACCTCGGCGCCTTCGTCGTCACCGCCGGCATCGGCGAAGACGAACGCGCGAAGGCTTTCGAAGCCGCCCACGACGACTACTCCGCCATCCTCTTCAAGTCACTGTGCGACCGTCTCGCCGAAGCGTTCGCCGAGCATCTGCATCTGCGCGTACGCAAGGAATATTGGGGCTATGCGAGCGAGGAAGCGCTTGCCAATGACGATCTGATCGCGGAGAAGTACCAGGGCATTCGTCCCGCGCCCGGCTATCCCGCTTGTCCCGAGCACAGTGAAAAGGCCCCGCTGTTCAAGGCGCTCGACGCCACGGCGCAAATCGGGGTGCAGCTGACCGAAAACTTCGCCATGTGGCCGGGCGCCGCGGTATCGGGATTCTATCTGTCGCATCCGGATAGCCAGTACTTCGCCGTGGCCAAGATCGAACGCGACCAGGTCGAGGACTACGCCCGCCGCAAGGGCTGGACCTTGGCGGAAGCGGAGCGCTGGCTGGCGCCGAACCTGGCCTACCAACCCAGTTGAGGGAAGCCGGCGGGGCTTGCCAGCCGGCCGGCTCGATGACCCGGGCTTACCAGCCCGCCTGCTTGAATGATCAGGGCTTACCAGCCCTGATTGAGCATCTTCTCCAACCAGAACAGCCCGATCACGGTCTTGGTTTCGCAGATCGTCCCACTGCGTAGCCAATCCATCGCCTCGCCGAACGGAACCCGCAGGATTTCCAGGAATTCGTCGGGGTCACGGCCATGGTTGCCGGGCGTCAGCCCGCGCGCCAGATAGAACGCCAAGCGCTCGTCGGAATAGCCGATGCAGGGATAGATGGTGGTGACCTCGCGCCATTCGACGGCGGTGTAGCCGGTTTCCTCTTCCAGTTCGCGCTTTGCGCAGGTCAGGTCGTCCTCGCCGGGGTCGATTTTTCCTGCGGGCAGTTCGATGAAATCGCGCCGCAGCGGATAGCGATGCTGGCGTTCCAGCAGCAGGTCGCCGTTCTCGAACAGGGGGATGATCACGACGGCACCGGGATGAATGATGTATTCGCGCGTCGACTCGCCGCCATTGGGCAGGCGCACGCGATCGCGCTTGACGTGCATCAGCCGTCCCTTGAAGACGGTTTCGCTGGCCAGTTCGGTTTCGGTGAGCGTGGTTGTAGTCACTTTATTCGAAGAGGCATCCCCTGGGACAACGTCCAAGCCTGTCCCTTGCGGGCGCTGGTCTGTGATGTCTTTTTCCATGGCCGCATGATAGCCGGCACGGACAAAAAAATGCCGGGTTCTTGCGAACCCGGCGGAATTGAGGAGACACGTTCCTCATTGCGGAGAACTTCTGCTCACTGCGAAACAGCAAGCCCAGTCATCCTACGAAGCAGAACGAAATCCGGCTATACAACTTTAGTTGTAGGCGCGGCCTAAAGACATGATAGAAAAGGAATTAATTTTAAGCTTCACCCCGAAAAGCAGGGACATCCTGCCAATTTCATGCGCTTGACGGCCCCAATCCCGTCAGTACCGTATGAGAACGCCCACCCCTCAGGCGGATTTGAGGGTCTCGCGCAACGTGGAATACTGTCGCCGACTGACCATCAGTCGTTCGTCCAAGCCGTCCAGACGCAGGAAGTGGCCGTCGTCTTCGCCAGGCAGCTTGCCGATTTCCCGAATGCGCGCGCGCGCCACCAGGCAGTTGCGGTGGATGCGCAGGAAGATGTCGTCCCATTCGCTTTCCAGGCGGGTGAGCGATTCCTCGATCAGGAATTCGCGGGCGGCTGTACGCACGGTGACGTACTTGAGTTCTGCCTTGAGGTAGAGGATGTCCGCGACGGGGATCAGCACGATGCGGCCCTTTTCATTGACCGAAAGATGCGTGCGCGCCTTGGGGTGCGCGGCCCGCAAGCGTTCCAGCACGCTGTCGCTCAGGCTATGTGCCCGTGACAGGGCACGGAGGAGGCGGTCGGCACGCACCGGTTTCAGCAGGTAGTCGACCGCATTGAGATCGAATGCCTGGCAGGCATAGGCTTCGTAGGCCGTACTGAAGATGACGGCCGGCGGTTTGTCGAGTGTATTGAGGTGGGCCGCGCATTCCAGGCCGTCCATGCCGGGCATGCGGATGTCGAGCAATACCGCGTCGACCGGCTGCTGCTGGACCTGATTCAGCGCATCCAGCCCGTTATCGGCCTCGCCGACGATATCGACCGCCAGCTGGTCGGCGCAATCCGCCAGCACGTCGCGCAGGCGGCGACGTGCTGGCGCCTCGTCATCGACGATGAGGACGCGCAGGGGCGGGTTGGGTGCGTTCACGGGTATAGGGAATCACGATGTGCACCTGATAAACGGCACCCAGCGGTTCCAACTTGAGTTGGGCATCGAGGTCGAAATGGAGCAGCAGGCGTTCGCGGATGTTCGCCAGGGCGATGCGGTTGCCCTTGTGGTGGCCGGCATCGGTGGCGATCGGATTGCGCACCACGATGTGGACCTTGTCGGCGCTACGGTAAACATTGAGGCTGATTTCGCCGCCGTCCGGTAGCGGCTCGATGCCGTGGTAGACCGCGTTTTCCACCAGCGGCTGGATCACCAGCGGGGGGATCAGCGCGTCGGCCGGCATTTTGTTGATGTGCCAGGCCACCTGCAGGCGGTCGCCCAGGCGCAGTTGCTCGAGTTCCAGATAGGCGCGGGTGAGCGCGACTTCGTCTTCCAGCGGCGCCAGCTGGCTGGCGTTGCCCATCAACGCCCGGAACAGGTCGGCCATGTTTTCCAGCGCACGTTCGGCGCGGCGCGGGTCGCTGCGCACGAGCGACAACACGGCGTTCAGGCTGTTGAACAGGAAATGCGGCCGGATGCGTGCCTGCAAGGCCTGCAGGCGCGCCTCGGTGATCGCCGGCGACAGCGCGCGGGCGCGCAAATTGAAATAGGCCAGCAGGCCTGCGCCGAGCAACAGAGAAAATAGCGCCACACCGATGGGTGGATACGTCTCCCCGCCAGCAAGCACAGGACTCAACCACAGCGTGACCAGCATCGGCACTGCGACGCCCAATGCCAGCGTGAATGCCACGCCCAACCGGTAAGATTGGCTGCGCAACCAGCGTCCCGCCGCACACAGTGCCAGCAGGGTCAACAACAAGGCCGGTTGCGCAAGCGCCGACAGTCCGATGAATTCGGCCCAGAATGTCTGAGCGTCCGCCACCCGCGCCACCACGCCCGCCACCAGCGCCGCTTCCACCGTCAGTGCGATGCGCAGGTTCACCCCCAGGTGACAGAAGTTCGGCAATTCGACCTGCCGGTTGTTATGATTCCTTCTTTTCATTCCCCGTTTTGTCCCATGAGCACGTCATCGACACCGCCGGACGGCGCGCCTGCCGCCTGGTCCGGCCGTTTTTCCGAGCCGGTTTCCGAAATCGTCAAACGCTATACCGCGTCGATTCCCTTCGATTATCGGCTGGCCGAGTTCGATATTCAGGGTTCGCTGGCGCACGCCGCCATGTTGCACCACGTCGGCGTCCTGTCCAAGGACGACCTGGAAGCGATCCGGCGCGGCATGGCCGACCTGCTGGCCGAGATACGCGCCGGGCAATTCGCCTGGTCGCTCGACAAGGAAGACGTCCATCTCAACATCGAGGCCGCACTGACCGCCAAAATCGGCGACGCCGGCAAGCGCCTGCACACGGGCCGTTCCCGCAACGACCAGGTGGCGACCGACATCCGTCTGTTCCTGCGCGACGCGATCGACCGTATTCTGGCCGGACTCAAGGCCTGCCAGACTTCGCTGGTCGACCTCGCCGAGCAGCAAGCCGACACCGTGATGCCGGGCTTCACCCACCTGCAGGTGGCGCAACCGGTCACCTTCGGTCATCACCTCCTGGCCTACTTCGAAATGCTGGCGCGCGACGCCGAGCGCATGGCCGACTGCCGCCACCGCGTCAATCGCCTGCCGCTGGGCGCTGCCGCGCTGGCCGGCACCAGCTACCCGATCGACCGCCAGTTCGTCGCCGACCAGCTCGGCTTCGAGGCGGTGTGCGAGAACTCGCTCGACGCCGTGTCCGACCGCGACTTCGCCATCGAGTTTTCCGCCGCCGCCGCGCTGGTGATGACCCATCTGTCGCGCCTGTCGGAAGAACTGATCCTGTGGATGAGCCCGCGTTTCGGCTTCATCGACCTGGCCGACCGCTTCTGCACCGGCTCGTCCATCATGCCGCAGAAGAAGAATCCCGACGTGCCCGAACTGGTGCGCGGCAAGACCGGGCGAGTCAACGGCCATCTGGTCGCCCTGCTGACGCTGATGAAAGGCCAGCCGTTGGCGTACAACAAGGACAACCAGGAAGACAAGGAACCCCTGTTCGACACGGTCGACACCCTGACCGACACCCTGGCCATCTACGCCGACATGCTGCGTGGGGTGACGGTGAAGCCCGACGCCATGCGCGCGGCGGTGATGCAGGGCTTCGCCACCGCCACCGACCTGGCCGACTATCTGGTGAAAAAGGGCGTGCCGTTCCGCGATGCGCATGAGGTCGTGGCGCGCACGGTGCGGGCGGCGGAAGCGTCCGGGCGCGACCTGGCCGATTTACCGCTCGCCGAACTGCAGGCCTTCAGCCCGATGATCATGGACGACGTCTACGCCGTGCTGACGCTGGAAGGCTCGCTCGCCGCCCGCGATCATCTGGGCGGCACCGCGCCGGCCCAGGTGCGCGCGGCCATCGCACGTGCCCGGAAACGGATTTAAGCCGTCT
>Ga0208957_1001359_pt1 | contig 12853 bp, 13 predicted proteins | sample RifOxyA1_FD_184029 | JGI IMG/M metagenome (GOLD analysis project Ga0208957, IMG submission 184029) | Groundwater microbial communities from Rifle, Colorado - Rifle Oxygen_injection A1 (SPAdes) | ecosystem: Environmental > Aquatic > Deep subsurface > Groundwater | place: Rifle, Colorado, United... | reverse complement strand
ATCGACGAAATAGAAATCGGGAACCTGCTTTTTGATCTCCTCGCAGAGCTCGCGCTTGGACAAGTTGGCGTCGCTGAGCCCCACGTTGTACGGCTCCCCCCTCATCTCCTCAAAATGATCCAGGCAATGCGCGAACGCGCGCGCGACATCGCGCACGTGAATGTAGTTGCGCTTGAAGTGGGACTCGAAGAGGACCACGTACCCGTCAGTGACGGCGCGGTAGGTGAAATCGTTGACCAGCAGATCGAGCCGCATCCTCGGGCTGACCCCAAAGACGGTCGCAAGGCGCAGGGTGATCGTGCTCGCGCCCCCGAGGACCGCCTCCTCGGCCTCGACCTTCAACCGACCGTAGAGCGAGACCGGCGCCAGGGGGGTCTCCTCGGTGCAGAGGGCGCCGTCCCGGCCCATGCCATAGCCGCTGTTGGTGGTGGGAAAAACGATCCGCTGATTCGCGCTTCGCAGATCGAGCAGACATTTGACGGCGTCCAGGTTCACCGTCCGCGCCCCGACGGGGTCGCGGTCGCAAGCCGGGGCGCCCGTGAGGCAGGCGAGCGGGAAAACGGCGTCCGCCGACTTCAAGTGCTCCGCGATCAGCCGCTCGTCCCTGGCGTCGCCGCGCACGATCTTCAACTTGCGATCGTGGCAACAATCCATGAGCGACGTCTGGCCGTACATGAAATTGTCGATGACCGTGACCTCATGGCCGCGCCTCAGAAGATGCGGAACCAGGATCGACCCGATGTAGCCCGCGCCACCCGAACAAAGTATGTTCATCTGCGACCTTATGGACATGTTTTTAACATTTATTGCTCCATGAAAATAACAACTGTCATTGGAAATATCGGACGAAGGTCTGGGCGATATGATCTACATCCTCCAAGGTCATGTATTCATGGCATCCGAAGTGGAGCCCCATCCTGCCGATCCGTTCGGCCACGGGGAAGTCGCCCAGTCTATGGCCCATGAATGCGAACGCCCCGTGCTGGGTCGGCAAAGACCCGAATAGCGTCTTCACCTCCAAGCCGGCCCGTTCTAAGTGCCGATACAACGGCATCACGTCCGCCCCCTCGTCCCGCAGAACGACAGGGAAAGCGTGCGGCGCTATCACCTCCCCGGGCGCGTCCCGATACAGGATCAGCTCGTCCTCGAACGGCTCCAGCGCCCGAATCAGCTTGGCCCGCACCTCGCGCCGCTTGGCGAAAGTCTCGTCGAATTTTTCTAATGACTCCAGGGCAATGATGGCGCACAGGTCGTTCCACTTCGCGTTGAACCCCGCCCTCTGGAAGTCGAAGAAGTTCGACCCCATAGGCCGCCCGTGGCTCTTGATGGACCGGCATAGCCCGGCGATCTCGTCGTCGTCCGTGCAGATGATTCCGCCCTCGCCCCCGACTATCAGGTGGGCGGGATAGAAAGAGTAGATGGCGGCAATGCCGTATCTATCGGCGCGCCGCCCGTTCAGCAATGTCGCGCCATGAGCCTCGCAGGCGTCGATGACTACTGGAAATGGAATTAAGCCGCGCGTTTCTGACCGCTCATGCCGCACGACTATGTTGTCAACATCGTGCGGATTGCCCATTGTCATAACAAACTGGACGCCCAAAAGCTCATCGCCTTTTTCTTTTGCTAGCATCGATTGCGACTTAATATCTAAATTTAATGTAGCCAAATTGATATCGCAGAAAACCGGATTCAATCTAGCCGCGAAGAGGCAGTTCGCAGTTGCGACAAAAGCGCAGGCGGGAGTTATAACCGAAGAGCCAAAACCATCCTTTTGATATGTTCCCCTCACCGCCGCCCACGCGACCTCGCCCGCCGTAGTCCCGCTGCTGGTCGCTATCGCGTGCCTCCACCCGAATTTCTCCGCGTAGCGCCGCTCAAACTCCGCCACATTCGGCCCTTCGGTCACGAAATTGCGGTCCAGAGCCTCCGCCATCTTCGCGCGGGCTAGCGGGCCTATCCTGAGATCGCCGAACGGGATGCGGCAGTTTGTCCTCATCTATCCCTCTCCGAAAGAATCGGCTCGCCCACGAACGGCCATTTTATGCCGAATCGCGGGTCGCTCCATTTATAAGCGAATTGTTCGTGTCTTCCATAAATTCCCGACCACTTGTAATAGAAGACTGACAAGTCCGACAGCGTCAACGCGGCCATCCCGAAACCGGGCGGCACCAGGATCGAATCTGACTTGGGATCAAGGTTGACGGCGGCCCATTGCCCGAACTCCCCATCCTCGCGGCAATCGACCACGACGAAGTGAACTTCCCCGAAGACGCACGCGCAGAGCCGCCAAAGGTCATGATAGCCGTGAATGCCCCGGAGCACGCCCAACTCCGAGACCGTGACGTTGTCCTGGACCCACTCTACCGCTCGGGGCCAATCTCGGCGCTTGGCGGATATGGCTTGTTTGTGGTACTCGTACATGTTCCACGGCTGCTTTATGTGGCCCCTCCCGTCCGCCCATCGCGGGGCTTTCAACCGGATCATCTCCACAGCCTTCTGAACTCCCCCAACCCCTCGGGCGTTCCGATGTCGTAAAACGGCGCGCCCGTCATGAACCACCCGACCGGCTCGTGCCTCTGGCCGAGCAACGTGAAGACCTCCGCCATGTCCATCCTGCCGTACACGCCGGGAATCAAATCGACGAACCGCCTAGATGCTAAGAATGTGCCGACATGCCGGAACTGCTGGTCGCAGGCGACCGTGATGGTGGAGTTCGTGGCTTCGTGGTAGGCGCGCATCGCCCCATAGTCCACGTCGCAAAGGGTGTCGCCGTTGAATATAAAAAACGGTTCGCCTCGATCTCCTCTGGCGCATTTAATCGCGCCTGCAGTCCCCCTCAGCCTATGCTCAATATATAGCCTGATATTTTCTCTGCTGTCGCCGAGATGTTTTCTCGTCAGATAATCGTCAAGGGTCCGCCATCCACAACCGCCAAGAAACATGAGCTTGTCGAACCCAGAGCCTCGCAAATGTTCGATTAAAATCTCCATGAACGGCCTCCCGTTTATGTCCGCCAAGCACTTCGGCAGGCCGTTCGGGAGAACTCCGGCGAGCCGCGTCCCTTTGCCGCCGCAGAGGATCAGGGCGTCGATGTCATCCATTCAATATTCTGTTAGCCGAGCTTCCCGTATATGCGGGAGTTCGCGTCCCCCTTCTCTCCATGGTCCCACACTTCGACCGCCACCTTGCCGAGGTTCCGCAGGGACTTCGCCCACAGATCGTATATGTCCAGCCATTCCGCCTCGAAGTAGTTTATCTCCGCCTTCTGCCGCCCGCGTTCCGCCGCCTCCTTGGCGAGATCATGCTTACCGCTTACATCTACCCCTGCCGACCCGCAAAACAGGTAGGCGAAACTCACGTCGGGGTCTCTCCAATTCACTATTTCCGCGACGCGATGAATCGCGAAGGTCACGTTGCCGATCCGCTTTTTCAACTGGCGTTGCGGTGTTCCGAGATAGCCGCCCATCAATATTCCCCCTTCTCCCACCCCGGCAACGGCTCAATTAGCATATTCGCTCGGAACTCGTCCCTCCGCAACTTCGGGTCCATATCCTCGATCGGCGTGTTCCAGCCCGTGATTTTCGGCGTGTATTCGCTGTGCCTTCCGCAGTCAACATCGCAGACTATCGGACCTTCACAACCCAATATATAGTCGAGGATATCGTTAATATGCTGTTGCGAGAATAAATACTCAGCCTCTATCCCATAGGCTCTCGCGACATTGATGAAATCCGGCGGCGCATATCCCGTCTCTGGCGTGCAAGCCTCTGTGCGCCTCTGGAAGTTGACCTCCTGATATTGTTTTGTGATCCCATAGCAGTGGTTGTTGAGGATAAAAATCTTGATATTTGCCTTGATACGTTGAAGAGTCGCCAGTTCTTGAATGTTGACGTTCATCCCGCCGTCCCCGATGACGCACACGACGCGCCTGGAAGGGTCGGCGAACCAGGCCCCGATAGCCCCGCACATCGAGAAGCCCATCGGTGAGTTGCCGTTGTTCGTGATGTACCGTTGCCCCCATTTCGTCTCGAAGGCGTGGTTACAGACAACAATGTTCCCGCCGCAATCGGCCACGAGGATATCCGTCGGCCCCATCTTCTGTGAGAGAGTACGGATAAAAGCGTAGGGGTGGATCGCCTCCTGCTGAAAGAACTCCGGCCTCACGGGATCGTATTTATCCCGCCACTGAATCACGGTACGCGTCCAATCGGAGAAGTCCTGCGTCTTCTCGTTCGTCAACTCGTACAGCAATGTCGCGCAGAATAACCAGGCGTCGCACCCGACATTCACGTCGAACGGGACCTGTTGGAGCTTCCTCTGGAGCAGCGCCTCATCCACGTCCACAACGTACTTCTTGGCATCCCTAGCGAATGTGGATGGCTCACCGCCCGTGATACGGCCCGATATCCGGCTGCCGATGGCCAGAAGCAAATCGCAGTTTTGTATCCCGAAGTTACGCCCCGCACCTCCGTAGGTCCCCACCCTTCCGCCGTAAAATTCAAAATCAGATGGAATTATGTCTAATGCGTTCCATGTCGGGAAACAAGGAATACCCAATCTCCGGCCAAGTTCTCTGACGCTATTTGGCGTATTGATTGTCCCTCTTGCGCCGCCACCGACCAGAATCGCCGGCCTCTTAGCCTTCTTCAAATCGTCAATATATTCTCGCATCTGATCCCTGTATGGCGGTAAATGAAACGGCGTATTTCCGTGGTCATCGAATCCCACCAGCTTATCCGGCTCTATCTCCGCCGCCTGCACGTCCATCGGCAGATCGAGCAGGACCGGCCCCGGACGCCCGCTCTGGCACAGGAACAGGGCCTTCTCCAGCTCGTAACGGATGTCCTCCGGCTTCGCCACCATCTTGGCGTACTTCGTGATCGGCGCGACGATCGAGACGATGTCGGTCTCCTGGAAGCCTATCTGCCGTATAGACGGATCGGGACGGAGGAACTTGGAATTTATCTGTCCGGTCAAGAAGAGGCAGGGAACGGAGTCGTAGAAGCAGTTGCCTATAGGCGTGACTAAAGAATGTCCCCCGGGACCGCTTGTGGCGATCATGACTGCGGGTTTGCCAGTAATCTTAGCATAACCTTCAGCGGCATAGCCCCCAGCCATTTCTGTCATTGTACATATGTATTCTAAATTCTCCATTCGGGCCACTGAATCTACAATATGCCCTATGGCCGAACCGTAAACGAGAAAGACATGTTTCACATTTGCGGCAAGAATTAACGCGATATAATCAGATACCTTCATTGTAATATCTTTTGTGTGCTGCTGACATTTTAGCCCGTGCTTCAGCTGAATGATGTTTTCCCCAAGCGCGATTAACAAGGCACTGCCGCCCAGCTCTGGCGGTTGCCGCATGACGATCATATCTTAATTTAACGCTTCCGAGAGTTATACCGATGTATGATTTGCCTGAAACAAAATCTAATTTGTATAAAGTAGCACCACTGTTTGTCATGTGAAGATCCGATCAATACCGAGATCGGCCAGAGTGTTGATGACGTAGTCGGCGACTTTCATTTAATAACGATTCAACCAAATTGCTAGACAGATTGCGCTGGCAATCAAAGAAAGGAAAGACACCCACGAGAAAAGAATGATCGGAAATGGGGATTCGCGTAGCAAGATTCTATTCAATAGACTGCTCGTTGAAAATAACCCCAATATAAGGAAAATAAATCCTGCGATCATTGCGATCGTGTTATCAAAGGCGTTGAATGATTCACCACATTCCAAGCACTCGGGGATATGGTCCTTCAGAACTGTCCCATTTTTTCGACCATTTATATTCATCCCATAAAATCCAAACCCAAAGAGAAGCCCAGATGGCAATCAGTGGCAACAATATATAGAGAAGATAAACTCGCATGAAATTGTTTTGAATCTTTTCATTTATTGGGAGTCGGATTTATTGCCACCTTATGAATTATCCTGCATAATTCATACCTCTCTTCGGCGCTTCCCTTTATCGGCGTACCGTCTCTTTCAAATGCAAAATCAACCAGACTACAAGGATGCGGCTTTGGATTCGGATAGGGATTAAGCGTCCCGACGTGGTAATGGAACCATTTCCAATTCCGGTTTGCATGAGATTCTAATGTTTCACCACATTCCAAGCACTCGGGGATGCATCGTCGGATAGTTTGTCCCCGACCCGGAAAATATGGCCCGCCATCATGTATGCCGCCATTTACGTATAAACCACAGTTTACACACTCCCAATCGCCCGACCCCGAACTACTAAGCCCTCGCCATTGATGTCCATGCTGAATCATGGCGTCTCCTTCTTTTCCAAGCTCCAAGCGTTCGAACCCGCTATAATGTGTGTTTCCACCTCCGACCCACGACCTATGATCTAAGAATACGAATCTAAACGGGGCGTCGGGAAAATCCTCGAAACTAACGAAATTTAATTCTATCCATCCCGACTCATTTTGGAGATAGAGCGGCATATCGGGCGGCAAACGCGACAATATTTTTATAAGTTCGCCTGCATTCATGGTATCCCCTTCTCCGCACAGTATATGCAAGTCTGGTCACTGGGATGAAAACGCGAATATGGCGCGCCGGGACTCTGCGGGCATAGCGGCATCGTTGATATCATGACATTCGCCTGTCTCCCGCATATTGAACATTTATGAGTCCATGAAGACAGTGTTGTGTCATGGCATTTTCTTCTCCCTCTCCATCACGTATTTCCACCTGTCGTCCGCCAGAAGCTTCTCCAGCTCCTCCTCCTTCAACTCGTAGAAGTTCTCAGCCGCCGGGAACTTCTTCTCCCGGACCTCCCTTGCATATTCCATCAAAGCGTCGTGGATTATGTTCCCGCACTCCGCGTACCGCTTCACAAACTTCGACTTGAACTTGCGGAACAGCCCCACCAGGTCGTGGAAGATCACGAGCTGGCCGTCCACCAAGTCGCCCGCGCCGATGCCGTAGATGGGGATCTCAAGCTCAGCCGCCACTATCCCCGCCGACTCCCTCGGCATCGCCTCCAGGAGCAGGAACGAGCACCCCGCGTCCTGCAACGCCTTGGCCTGGTTGACGATCACCTCCACGTCCTTCAGCGTCTTCCCCTGCACCCGGTAGCCGCCGAGTTTGGCCCTGGTCTGCGGGGTCAGCCCCAGATGGCTCATGACCAAAACCCCCGTCTGGCAGATGGCCTTTATCCGGTCGATCATCGCCCCCTCGACCTTCACGGCGTCCATGCCGCGCTGGATGAACTGGTTCGCGTTCCGAATAGCCTGCTCGTTGGACTCCTGGTATGATCCGAACGGCATGTCGCCTATCAGCATGGCGTACTCGCTCCCCCGCCACACCGCCGTGCAATGGGGAAGCATGACCTCCATCGTCATCGGTATCGTCGTGGCGTAGCCGAACTCCGTCATGGCGATGGAATCCCCGACCACGATCACGTCTATCCCGGCGTCGTCCGCTATGTGGGCCTGCCAGTCATTGTAGGCCGTCGTGAGCACCGTCTTCTGTTTGATCCGCTTGTGCTTCTGGAGGGTCAGGATCGTGGTCTTATTCCGCTCTTCTGCAGGGATATCGACCCTAGTCGGCGTCTTCTCTTGCATTACGGATTCTCCCTTATTTAGTTAATGCGCAGCTCTTCTCCCCACGGGGCTAAAACTACGCCGTTACCCATCCATATCCCATGCGGCCCAACATGATTTTTCGGCGCGGTGCAATGGCCGCCCATAGGATTTAGAGCGCCGCATTCAGGCGGAAGCGCGTAGAGCAATTGATTGCAATGCGAACAATAAGCTTCGTCCCCTCGGCGCTCCGATATGGTGTTCATCGTGTGCCCCTCGGCGCACCAATCGACAACATGGCGACCATCCGATGAGAACCATCCAAAATCAGCCTCGCATCGAATGCATCCCCGTTCCACATAACCATTGCCCCATGATTTCTCCCTCAACAGATGGCCTTCATTGATGCATCGCCGCCGCGCTTTCGAAAGCCGGTATTCGACGGGCAAACGATAGCGGCACCAGAGATAAAACGCCACAATGAAGTCAAACGGGTGGGAAATACTAGTCGCGCCATTGCCCTTATAACCTAACATCACCAAGCTTCCGTCATATTTATCGCGCCACCAAGGACGATTGGGATAATTTTTATGGCTAGGAACTTCGGTGATGCCGAAGGTAACAGACGCCTTTTCTACGACGCGATCATTTACCGTCATAGTTGCTCCTTGTTTTCTTATTTTCCCTTATTCAGCACGAATATCCCCAAACTGTTCCACCATCCTCCCGCGTCCTCCCGCGCCTCCGATCCGAGCCATAGATAGGCAAGCGTCCTCAAGTCCAACTTCTCGATACTCTTGAGCGTCGCGTGGCGCACCAGGGGGTCCTCCCAGTCGTCCACCAGGAAGACGAACAGCGGGGCCATGGCGTCGATGAAGTGCGGCAAGGCCCTCTTGTGCGAGTCGTAGTCGTGCGCGCCGTCGTAGAAGAAGACGTTGACCTCCTGCGGTAATTGCGGCAACGGGATCTCCCAGCAGTCCTGCTCAATCAACCGGACGTTGACGCCGGCCCTCGCGAAGTTGTCCGTCGTCTCCCTCGCGCTGCCCCCGAAGTCGCAGAACTTGTCCACGGTCGTGAAGCTGCCGGAACTCCTGAACGCCGCCGCCGCCGCCGTCCCGCCGTGCCAGGCGCCGATCTCCAGGAACACCGCCCTATCGGAAGCGCAGAGGTTGTTCAGCAAATGGCGGATCTTGAGGCCGGTGTAGGATTTTATCGACAGCACATCGGATGCGCCCAGTATGCCATCAAGGTTGGACTCTCCCCTGTTGGCCGCACGAACCGCATCCAGAACGCGGACGATCAAATCGCCAGGTTTCTCTTGCGCATCCATGCCAAAAAACACTCCGTGGGATCATCGAAATACCGTTTGACGATATGCTCAAAGTACAGCGCCGCCATCCGGCAGCGGTCCTCCAGCTCGGAGTCCGGGATGGCGAAAATATCCGTCAATGCCTTAACCATCTCCTCGTCGCTGGCTTGGGGCGATATCCTGAACGCGAAGGAAACGTCCGTCACGTCCTCCCAGGTCCAGAGACAGTCAGCGATGACGATGGGGATGCGCCCGAAGTGGCAGGCCTCGTACATCCTCAAAGTCGCCTGGCCCTCGCCGGCGGGGCACAAGACAAAGGCCGATTCCCGCATGCCAGAGCAAAAAGCCTGTACTCTGGGGTCATCCGGGGCCAGAACAGCGCCCCAGAAGGCGTTCAGGGCCGTTTCCGACGACAAATTGGAGGCCTCAAGGATTTTAACGAGCCTTTCGCGGAGCCCCCTGGAGTCCCTCTGCCCCCTGAACCAGAACTGCCTCTTCGCCGGCATATTGAACCCGCTTGGGGCCTCCCTCGCCAGATGGACGAGGAGCTTGCTGCATCCCGGCCTCACCATGATGCTCCACCCCCGGTTGCGCTCGGGCGCGTTCATGGCCGTCATGACGCACGGCCTTAGCCATTCGGGGATGTCCACGCCCCTATAATCCCCCTCGATGTCGAAGACGTGCTTCGATTCGCGCCCCTGAAAGAACTCGAACCGATTGGGGCTCAACTTCCATGCGTCCTTGTCATGGAACTGGCCGCACCAGAAAAGGTGCGCGTCGTCTGGGTTGCTGGTCGGCTCTATCCACCGCTCGATGCCCTGAGGGGAGAACGGGACGCAATCGGCGTAGCCGTCCCGCTCGTGGAGAGAGGGGTCGCGGGAGCCGGGGTAGAAGTAGGTTTTAGGCTTCATGTTCGATCCCGGTCTCGGCAAATTTAAACGCGGATTGATTCCCATCATCTTTCCAGTTATTGACAGCGGCCTCAATGTTCCTTTGCGCTTGGCGATAATAGGTCGGCTTTAGCTCTATCCCGATCCCCCTTCTACCGTTGATCAGCGCCCCATAAACTTCCGATCCAACTCCCATAGGACGAGGCACCGCTCAATCACATCTAATTGTAGCGGATGCACGTGCTTTTCGTCCTCTTCGTCCCGTGCGGCCTTGTATGGCAATATCCGATCTATCCGCACGTCGTCCCAGAAGGCCGAGGCGTATTGACGCCAAATCCAATGGGAATAGCGATTCTCGATCTGATTTCCTTTATACCCGCGATACTGGAGGAGGTCCGTTGGCGGTTCCCTTTCTCCAGCATAATCTATCAACCCGTTCGGATGGGCGATGGGAACGGGGTTCTTGCCTTGGCGGCGAAACACGAGCAAGTAATCTGCCGATGCGACGCTGCACCGCGAGGAGTCCTCCACTACCGATTTATGCGCCAGATTCTTCGCCATCGTCCTGTTACGCACTCCGAGCGGTTCCTTCCACACGGAGTATCGCGCGATGAATTTGAAGCCTAACTTGTCATGCAGCCTGATGATGTCCCCAGGAAAATCTAAGAGATGATCCATGCCAGAGTTCCCCGATGGCACGTCCATACAGTGAACGGCGGTCATGCGGCCCGGCAACGTGAGACGATGAACGTCACGCACTACAAACTCATAATGTTCGAAAAACTCCTCATAGCTGCGGCAATTCGAGAGATCCTGATCTGAGGACGAGTAATGATATAAGCCGCCGAAGGGGGGGGAATATATCGAAAGATGTATGCTTTCTGGCTTCAACTTTCGCATGACTTCTATACAGTCCCCATTGTAAATCGCATAGCGATCCGTCACGCGCTGATCCATCACAGCCATGAAGGCACCTCCTCGCTCATGTCGAACCGCGCGTCCGGCCCTATCCGCAAGGCATCCGTCATGTGCATGACGAGCATGGAGAACATCTTATCCGCCGCCTCAGCCTTGCGCTGCAAACTCTTGAGCACGCTGGCCTCGCCGGGGGTCGTCACGATGTCGACCCTGACCTGCCGCGTTTGGCCGAACCGCCAGCAGCGGCGCACCCCTTGATAATATTGCTCGAAGCTGTGGCTCGGAAAGAAAATCACATGCGCGCAACGCTGGAAGTTCATGCCGAACCCCGCGATCTTGGGCTTAGTTATAAGGCAACGGAGTTGCCCCGATGCGAATGCGAGCAACGTCTCTTCTTTGTGCTCGTCCGAATCCGACCCCGATATCTGGACGCCGTCGGCGATCATCTCCTCCAATCGGTCCCCCTCGCCATTCAAATGACACCACACTAAGACCGAGTCTTTGTTCGTCGCGAGCTCCGCCGCCTTCTCGCACCTTTCCCTGATGGTGAGCCGCCGTTCTTGGCGCTGCTCATACAGCCCGACAGCCTCTTTGTGAAACAACTCCCCCGGCAATAACTGTTTATGGTCTATCATAACCTGATTCTCGATCAATGGGGGCAGAACAAAATCGCCGTCGTCATATCCCAGATCGGATGGCCTTCGCAACGCCCGCGCCCAGGAGCAGATCCAGCGCCAGAACGGCTGCTCCGCGTGCCTCTTGAAGCGCCATTTGTTTTGTGACATCAATCCGCGCTCCCAGCGGCCCCGACCCGACGTGGGGTGCAGGGAGTTCTGGTCATTCTTGAAGAACCTTCCGAGCATGTCCATGTAGCCAAGTTCGCCCAACGCCTCGGAGCTGGTTCCCAGCTCGATATAATCGTTCGGAGAGGGCGTGGCGGTCGCGAGGAGCCGATATGGTCTGAGCCGCAAGAATTCCGTGATGATCTTCTTGCGCACCCCGTCGAAATTCTTGAGGATGCTCGACTCGTCGCACACGACTCCCGCGAAATCCTCCGCCCTGAAATGATGCAGGCGTTCATAGTTCGTCACGGTGATGTCGCCCTTGACGGAGCCGTCCGTTGACCGCGCACATTCGATGCCGAACTTTTCGGCCTCTTGCAGCATCTGATGCGAGACCGCCAATGGCATGACGACCAAAACGGCCTTGTTTTCCCTCTGCGCCACATTCTGCGCCCACACCAATTCCATGATCGACTTTCCCATGCCGCAGTCCGCGAAGATCGCCGACCTACCCTTCCTCAGCGCCCAATCTTCTAAGTGTTTCTGGAAATCGAAAAGAAAGTCGGGCATAAATATCGGCTCAAATCCATACTCCCCGCCGAGTTGCGACTTGCGCTCGAGGAACGCGGAATATGAATCGCCGTTGCTATTCATAGTCTATCGTACTTCGTGTTGCTGCCCCTGCACTTCTCCACCGGATACCTCTTTTCGTTGATCTCCAATTTCTCCCTCACCGCCGCCAGCAAATCGATGCCGCTAAGGTCCGCCAATTCGAACAGGTAAATCGCAACGTCGGCCAGCTCCAACCGCAACTCCGCGCGATCGACTTTCCTGCCCCACTGGAAAAGCTCCAGGACTTCGGCAGCCTCGATGGCTAAACTCTCCGCCAAATTCCGCCCGCTGTGAAATTTCCCCCAATCCCGTCGCGTTACAAAATCCAGGATAGCTTCCGTTGTTTCCTTTATACTGTCCATCGGGGTTCCCTTTAAGGGCCATTATCTAATCTACTTTAAACCGCCCGTCAATTAGACTACTTCAATAATGTCTTCTCTCATCAGGATGTTTCCTGTAATAAATCTCAGTCTGAATGAGCATATAAAGAACACCTACGAAAGCGCAAAATGCTATCAACAAAGCGAAAATATCGCCCGTCATGAGAACACCCCCCACCCCTCCGGCACCCTCGGGCTCTCCCTGCCCTCCGTCACCGCCCGTCGCCTCGCCTGGAAGAAACGATAGTTGTCCTCCGGCGTCCGCACCCTCGGCTTCGCCTTGCCCGGGATCTGCGCCTGGCCCGAGATAGTCAGTTTTTTCAGCCTGACATGGGGATTGAGCGCCCAGCGGTGGCCGATATGGTTGGCCCGCGTGCCGAAGCAAACGTCATTCGATCCGTAGCCGCCGATATAT
>Ga0208957_1001355_pt1 | contig 12873 bp, 12 predicted proteins | sample RifOxyA1_FD_184029 | JGI IMG/M metagenome (GOLD analysis project Ga0208957, IMG submission 184029) | Groundwater microbial communities from Rifle, Colorado - Rifle Oxygen_injection A1 (SPAdes) | ecosystem: Environmental > Aquatic > Deep subsurface > Groundwater | place: Rifle, Colorado, United... | reverse complement strand
ATTTGGTGATCGCCGCGCTCGGTAGTGGCACGCCTACGCTGTCGATTACCTACCAGGACAAATTCGAGGGCCTATACCAGCACTTCGATCTGTCGCTCGAACACACCATTACCCCGATGCAATGTCTTACCGACGAGCTCCTGAGGAAAATCAACGATGCATTCATGCATAGGCACGACAATCGCGCACGTATACTCAGCCACCTGCCAAGAGTGAAAGCACTGGCTTCGCGAAACCTTGCGATCTCAACATGCACCCCCTCCGATTAGAAGAAAATACGCCTGAACATCAAGGAGAATTCGTTTCCTATCAGTCCAATTTGACGTATTGGACACCCTCAGGATGTGCCGAGATGCTGGCGCCATCCCGCAGGGTTATCTGAACTGCGAGCAACGCTTCACGACTCAAGCATTTCCGTTCAATAAGGTAACCGCCAACATGATAAAAATAACTTCATCAGAACGCTCGCCGAACTGGAGCCTCATCTCGAACTACACTCACCCCATTGAGGTAATGGGGCGGGAGGATTTGACAGCGATCATCAAGCGAAAGATGAGGCTGTTTCAAACCGAGCACGCACTTAAGCTCTATCGTTTTCGCCCGTTTGCCAAGAAACTTCTGGGCAGAAACTGACACGATTTCGCACATGGATATATGAGCCCTGATCATAATGACTGCCTCTCTCCGCAAGCGCCCCAGCAATCCCAGATGAGATGCCATCTTTGCAGCGCAGAAACCAGGATCATGTTCACTGCGGAGGTTCTCCACAAATACATGGTTCCCTATCACTACTGCGCAGCGTGCGACCACCTGTTTGTCAGCAATCCAATCTGGATGGAAGAAGCTTATTCGGATGCCATCGCGCAGGAAGACACGGACGTTGCTGCCCGGAATGTCTTTAACGCGTTAAGGCTCGCCGCAATCGATTTCCTGGCCCTGGGCGATCGCGGGCAGGGGAAATACGTTGACGTGGCAGGAGGTTATGGGCTGCTGACCCGCCTGATGCGCGACCTGGGATTCGACTACTATTGGTCTGACCCCTATGCAAACAACCTCTATGCGAGAGGTTTCGAGTACGATCCCGCGCTAGGCGCCTGTCTGGCCGTCAGCGCCATCGAGGTCCTGGAGCACACGACCAATCCGCTCGATTTCATACAACGCACCCTGGCCGACCACCAGTCCGACACATTCATCTTCACGACCGAAGTCTTCGCCGACAATGACCCGCCCCTGCCTGATCACTGGGGTTATTACGCATTCGAAACCGGCCAACACATCGCTTTCTTTTCCCGCCAGGGGCTGACGCGCCTGGCCGAACGACTGGGCATGACTTACTACCCGCTGGGACGCCTGCATGTCTTTTCGAAGAAAAATCTGCCGCGCTGGAAACTCAAACTGGCCAGCTGCAAATGGCTGGTCATCCCCCTCGCATTAATTGCGGCATCAAGACTGGGCTCCAGGCGAGGCCGGGATCAGGCAATAATACGCAACCGAACGAACCGGACCCAGGCATAGAGTTTGCTTTTCAATCCCCCATGTTCTCCTTCGACTCCGTATCACTCAAAGAAAAATGAGCCTTGGCCATTCCATCCGCCATGGCGCCAAGTGGGTCTTCATCGGCAACACCGGCAGCCAGGTCGTCAACTTCGCGCTGGGATTGATACTTGCGCGCCTCCTGGTGCCGGCCGAATTCGGCATGGTGGCGACCATCCAGATCTTCACCAGCCTGGCCGGGTTCGTTGCCGGCGGCGGCATGGGACAAGCCATCGTACGCGCCAAGGAAGCCGGCAAGCGTGATTACGATCTGCTGTTCACGCTGCAATTCCTCATCGGGCTGGTGATCGTCAGCTTCTTCTTCGTCATCGCCCCCTGGTTCGGACGCTGGTACGCGAACCCTGTGTATGCCGATCTGCTGCGCGTGGCCGCGTTATCCTTCCTCGTACGCCCATTTTTCAATGTACCCAGCAATATGCTGCATCGAGAAATGCGCTTCAAGGCCAAGACTGCAGTCCAATTGACCAATTTAGCGGTCTACAACAGCATTGCTCTGAGCCTGGCTTATCTAGGTTATGGCCCCTGGAGCCTGATCCTGGCCGGACTTTTCGGTTCGATTTCAGGAGCGCTGCAATTTTCCTGGTATGCACGCTGGCGCCCGGGCATTTGCTTCGATTTTGCGCGTGCAGGCGAATTGATGCGCTATGGCTTACTGGCCACTTCAAATAATGTGGTCAGCTACCTCCAGAGTCAGGTAACGATTTTCATTTTGTCTCGGTCGGGCAATGCAACTCTGGTCGGTCTATTCAACAAAGCATTAAGCCTGGCTTACATGCCATTCACAATGATCAGTGGTTCCGCATATGAACCGGTTTTTCGGGCCATTGCACAATCTGCCGACAATCCAGACCGCATACGCTACCTGTATTTACAGAGTATTCGGCTAGGGTGTATTTACACATACCCTATATACGTTTTGCTGTATTGGTTAGCGCCTGAAGCAATTCGGTTCTTTTATGGCGCAAACTGGCTAGGCTCTGCAGAACCATTATCCATACTTATATTTGCGGGGTTCTTCATGTCGATAGGCCACCCTGCAGGCGCGTTGCTGGCAGCCATAAATTTGTTAGGAAAAGAACTGGTTATCCAGCTTGTCAATCTGGTTATTCTGATACTAGGCATGCTCATCGCCATTCCCTATGGTCTCAAGGGTGCAGCGTGGGTAGTCGTTTTCTCACAATTCGTAGGCATGATTTACATTACTTTTGTTGCATGCCAAGCAATCCGGATCCGGTTTGTAGACATTGCGCGCGCAGTCATTCCCGCCGCTGTGCATGCAATCATTTTGCTCGTTTCGCTAGCCGTGCTCGAGAAACTGACCGGCAATGTCATACAAGGAGATTTTCTAACACTTGCTTTCTTTGGGACGGCAGCAGCCGGGATAATTGTACTGGGCGGCCTATTCTCTCCCTTTGAGGCCATGCGTGCCGAAAGCAAGAAAATGATTGGCGTCGTACGTAATCGCTTGGCTTTGGCAGGGAACAAAAAATAATGAATCAGAAAATTTCAGCAATCGCTTTTTATCTACCTCAATTCCACCCCATTCCAGAAAACGATTTGTGGTGGGGCAAAGGTTTTACTGAGTGGACCAATACCGCCAAAGCCAAGCCCCTGTTCCAAGGACACTATCAACCGCATGTTCCGGCCGATCTTGGTTTTTATGACTTGCGTTGTGCCGAGAGCCGTGAAGCGCAAGCAAAATTAGCAAAGGAATATGGCATCACAGGGTTCTGTTATTACCACTACTGGTTTGGTGGGAAACGAATTCTGGAGCGGCCTTTCAATGAAGTCCTCTCCTCTAGTCAGCCCGATCTTCCATTCTGCTTATGCTGGGCAAACCAGACTTGGACCGGTATTTGGCATGGGACACCCAATAAAATTCTAGTCGAGCAGACCTACCCTGGCGAAGCCGACTATCGCGCGCATTTTGAAGCCTTGCTGCCAGCTTTTTCCGATTCGCGCTATATCCGGGTTCAAGGAAAACCACTGTTCGTGGTGTACCGGCCCTCAGAACTACCCGATGCCAAAGCATTTGTCAGGTTATGGACAGAATGGGCGCAGGCAGCGGGATTACCCGGCTTTTATTTTGTTGGCGTAAACCACAATGACAAATGGACACCACAGCAAGATCATTTTGATGCCGCAATTTTGCAAAAACTCCCACCCAAAAAACCCAATGTGCCGTGGAAATACCCATTGCTCAAACTCCGCCAGCTTCGTCACAACTTCCAACTGACGATTCACAGGTATGCGGATATCTACCCCACGCTCACTCGGAATGAACAGCCAAACCATGTCGAGTTCCCGTGTGCCATTCCAAATTGGGACAACACACCTCGTTCAGGACTCAACGGACTGGTCATGCAGGACTCAACACCGGCATTATTCCAGCAACACTTCGATGCCTGTCTGCGCAATGCCAAACGGTTGCCGGAAGACCAACAGATCGTATTCGTAAAATCATGGAATGAATGGGCTGAAGGTAACCATCTGGAACCTGATCTTCGTTATGGCCATGCCTATCTAGAGGTTGTTAAAAACGCACTTGACAATCCAGGCCGGTCTTAAGTCTCTCAGTTGCACGCGCGACCAGTAGCTCACCTATGATCGATCCCATTACCCGTTTTCTCCACCGCGACGCTGGCAAGCATGGTCCCATCATGCTCATGTATCACGCCATCGCATCAGGGAAAGATACGCCAGCCTGGCCTTGGGCCGTATCCATGCAGCAATTTTGCGACCAGCTCAATTTCCTGGCCACAGAAGGCTATGCCACGCCAACCATGAACGAACTGATCGCCGCGCCGGCGAAGAAATGGCAGGGACGCACGGCTGTAATCACATTCGACGATGGCTATGTTGACAATCTCGCCGCCTGCGAAGAACTACAGAAACGCGGCATGCGTGCCACATGGTTCATCGTGTCCGGCTCGATCGGCCAGCCACCACGCTGGCCCGAGGATGGCCGCCCCGCAGGCCGGCTACTGAACGCTGACGAACTTCGCGAAATGCGGGCAAATGGCATGGAAGTTGGTTCCCACACAGTCAGCCACACGCGCATGACAGGACTCGACGACATGAATTTGATGCGGGAGCTAGCCCATTCCAAGGCCACTCTAGAGGATCTCCTTGGCAGCCCTGTCGACAGTTTTGCCTATCCCTATGGCGATTGGGACGCGCGCTGCGCTGAGGCAGTGCAACAGGAGGGCTACAGCGCGGCCTGCACCACCCGCACCGGCTGGGCATTACGCGACAATACCCCTTACCAATTGCGACGGCTGACCGTATTCAATACGGACACCACTAGCAGCTTCGCACGAAAACTTTATTTCGGGAGCCACGACGTGCGCTGGAGAGACATCGCCCGCTATGCCTTGCGACGATTTCGAAGTGCCTGAGTTGGTCGATGACACCTGCCATCTCCATCATCATGCCCTGCTACAACGCCGCAGCCCATTTGCCGGCCAGTGTCGGCAGCGTGCTGGCCCAGACGTTCGCCGACTGGGAGCTGATCGCCGTCGACGACGGGTCCGGCGACACCACACTGGCGTGGCTGCAGGCGCAGACAGACCCCCGGATCCGCTCGCTCGCCCAGTCCAATCAGGGCGTCAGCGCCGCACGCAACGCCGGTCTGGCGGCGGCGCGCGGCCAGTATGTGGCGTTTCTGGACGCAGACGACACCTGGGCCGAGCTCTTTCTGGAAAAGATGCAGGCTGCATTGCAACATCGTCCTGATGCGGTGTTGGCGTATTGCGGCTGGCAGAACCTCGGACTGCCCGGCGGGCGCGGCGAGCCGTTCGTGCCGCCCGATTATGAAACCCCGGACAAGGCGAAAACTCTGTTTGCCGGCTGCCGTTGGCCGATCCATGCCGCGCTGGTCCGGCGCGAGGCCGTGCTGGCCGCAAACGGTTTCGATCCCGCCCTGAAGAATGCCGAGGACTACGCGCTATGGCTGCAAGTAGCGACACGTGCTCCCATCGTCCGCGTACCGGAAGTACTGGCCTTCTATCATTTCCACGGCAACGGCCAGGCCTCGGCCGACCATGCCCGGGCGGCGCTGCAACACTGGCAGGCACAACGCAGCTATCTGGCCGCCCACTCCGCTTTCCACGCCGCACTCAGCCATGCCGACAGACGCGCGCTGACCGTGGGCGAGTTGCTGCAACGCGGCTACGCCAGTTACTGGCAGCGCGACCTGTCCGCCGCGCGGCTAATTTTTCGTACGGTCATGAAACAAGGCTATGGCACACTCACCGACTGGAAATACATGTTGCCCGCCTGGCTGCCCGAATCCTGGCATCGGAGGCTGATCGGGTTGCGAGACCGGAATACATAAATATAACCGTATGGACAACTTCGACCCCACGCTGATCTCCGTTGTCATGCCCTGCTACAACGCCGCGCCCTACGTGGAAGAGGCGATCGAATGCGTGCTGCAGCAAAGCTACCGGAATGTCGAACTCATCGTCGTGAACGACGGGTCGAACGACGCGTCCATGCGGATCGTCGAACGCCTGGCAGCAGGCAACCCCGACCGAGTTACCGTGCTGCACCAGACCAACAGCGGCCCCTATGCGGCGCGCAATCACGGCCTGTCCCATGCGCATGGCAATTTCGTCGCCTTTCTGGACGCGGACGATTACTGGCATCCCGACGCGCTCAACCGGCTGCACGCCGCGATGACGGAAACCCTTGCCGATGTGGCGTATTGCGGCTGGCAAAACGTGGGGGAGGCCGCCGCCAGCACCCATCCCTACATCCCCCCCGACTATGCCCAGTCGGATGCCGCCGCCCTGTTCCTGCAATCCTGCCCGTGGCCGATCAATGGCGTCCTGATGCGGCGTCAACTTATCGACACCTTGCGCGGATTTTCGGAACGTCTGCCCACTGCCATGGACTACGACATGTGGCTGCGCATGCTCGCCCTCCAGCCCACGGTGGTGCGCGTTCCCGAGGTGCTGGCGTTCTATCGCCGCTATCCGCGCGGCGATGCGCATATTCCGCGCTGGCGCCAGGTCTTCGATGCCATTGCCGTGCGCGAGGACTTCGTTCGCCGGCATCCCGCCCAGGTGGCCCACCTCAGCCGGGCCGAACGTGACGACCGGGTGTATGGCTCGCTGCTGCCCGAGGCCTATCGCTGCCATTGGCGGCGCGATACCGACTCCGCGCGGCGCCTGTTCCGTCGCGCGTCCCGCAAGACCGAATGGAAGGCACGCGATGCCAAGTACATCCTGGCCAGTTTTTTGCCTGCATCGGTATTCACATCGCTCATCCACCTGGCCGATAGTCGGCGCAACGCACGTAACCAAATCTGAGTTTCATGGCCATGCTATCAGTTTGCTTTTTCACTTGCCTGCTCGCCACTTGGCCGGCCCTCCCGGGCTCGGTGAGGGAAAATCCCGCTGATGAATCATCCTGCGCGATGCCAAGATTCGCTTCACCCCCCTGGCATCAACTGCATGGAGTGCGACACCACTATGAAAGCCGGCCCTGATGCATCCATCTTGCCCAAACCCCGAACGCCAGCCACTCGCCGACACTGGCCCCACCCCGCTATTCGTCGATCTCGACGGCACGCTGACGCCGGCCGACACCCTCCTGGAGGGGGCGTTATCCCTTATCCGCAAACAACCGTCTACCCTGCTGAAACTACCCTTCTGGTTGCTGCGCGGACGCGCGGCGCTCAAGGCGAACATTGCGCGCGACACCCGGATCGACGCGGCCATCCTGCCTTATCACGCGAGCCTGCTCGACTATCTGCGCGAACAGCGCGAAAGCGGCCGCCGCATTTACCTAGCCACCGCCTCGCACCAGCAAACTGCTGACGCGGTCGCCAGTCATCTAGATCTGTTCGACGGCGTGATCGCCAGCGATGCAAGCCGCAACCTGAAAGGTCGCGTCAAGCTCGCTGCCATCCAGTCCATGGCTAATGGAGCGTTTGCCTACGCGGGCGATGCGGCGGCCGATCTGCCAATCTGGCAGCAGGCCAAGACCGCGATCCTCGTCGGCACCTCACCCAAGGTGGGAGCCGCCGTGCGCCGGCAAACCCCGGTCGAAGCAGAGTTCGCCTATCCGCGTGCCGACCTGCGCGCGTGGCTGCCCGCGCTGCGCGTCCACCAGTGGTTGAAGAACCTGCTCATTTTCGTCCCGCTGCTCACCGCCTTCTCGTTCCTTGACCTCGGCAAAGTCGGTGCCGCGCTGCTCGCCTTCGTCTCTTTCTCGCTCGCCGCCTCGGCCACCTATCTGGTCAACGACCTGTGGGACCTGGACAACGACCGCGCCCATCCGCGCAAGCGCAGCCGCCCCTTCGCCAGTGGACGACTGGGCATTCCGCAAGGTCTCGGCGCTGCCTTGCTGTTACTCGCTGCTGCGCTGTTCCTGGCGAGCAGCGTTTCCGATGGTTTCCTCGTCATGCTGCTGGCGTATCTCGTCGCCACCAGTGCTTACAGTTGGCGCCTCAAACAATACGTACTGATCGATGTGCTGACACTCTCGCTTCTCTACACTTTGCGCATCCTTGCCGGTGCCATGGCGATTGGCGTCGCCACCAGTCCCTGGCTGCTGGCGTTCTCAGTGTTCGTGTTTCTCAGCTTGGCCTTGATCAAGCGTTGCTCGGAACTGATCTCGCTGCAGCAACTGGGACAGGCCGCCACTCGCGGCCGTGACTACCGGGTGAGCGACCAGCAAGTGCTTACCCCGCTCGGCATCGCGGCCGCACTGAGCGCAGTGGTGATATTCGGTTTGTTCATCAGCACCCCTGAAACCATGCGGCAATATGCCCAGCCTCATTTGCTCTGGCTGACCGGAATCGGTCTGATCTATTGGCTTGCACGTCTGTGGATCAAGACTGCCCGCGGCGAAATGCACGATGACCCCATCATTTTTGCCGCCAAGGATTTCGGCAGCCAGGTGACGATCTCGGTCATGCTCGCTACAACTCTTGCCGCGCGCTTCCTGCCCATTTAAGACCATGAACATCCTGATCATCGCCATCTCAAGCATTACGCTCTCTGTCGCAGCCCAGTTCCTGCTCAAGGCCGGGATGGGCAGCATCGCCATCAAGCAAACCCTGCAGGAACCCACTTCGTGGAAAACCCTGCTGACGGTCCTAACCAACCCGCACATCTTCGCGGGCTTCATGCTCTATGGCATCGGTGCCATCGTCTGGCTGGGTGTGCTATCGCGCTGGGAGGTCAGCAAGGCCTATCCGCTGGTTGGCCTGGGGTTCGTGCTGACCCTCCTGGTCGGCCTGCTGAATGGCGAGCACATCACCACCCCCCGCGTCATCGGCGTGGTGCTGATTTCGTCCGGCGTATTTCTGGTTGGGCGCAGCTGAAGTGAGTGGGCAGCCATGGCACGCGTCCCGTGCGGAGCGACTGCGGTCAATTTCCCTTCTGTGGATCATCACCGTGTTAGTGCTATGTGCGCTGATGGCCGTCCATCTGCTCGTACGCACCCCCGCCTTTCCCTACAGCCCGGATAGCGCAAGTTATTTCGAACAGGCGCGCAGCCTCATTCAGGCGGGTTCCGCACTCGAAACCCCGTACGGGCTGGATAATGCTGCCGGCAAGCAGGCGAGTATCCTGTTCCCGATCGGCTACCCTGTCGTGCTCGCGCTGTTCAGCCTGCCCGGATTCGATCCGGCTGCCACTGCTCTGGTGCTCAGCCGCTTATCCAGTCTGGTCCTGCCGGTGCTGCTATTTGTCGGATTTCGCCGCCTGCTGGGCGCCCCTCGCGCCGTACTACTTGCCGGCCTGGCCACCCTGTCGCCCAGCGTGCTAACGTTCGCCACGCTGGGCACGCCCGACCTGCCGGCCTTGCTGATGGCCGTCGCCACCATCGTCCTTGTCTTGAATGCCCGCAGCCGTTCCTGGATCGTACTGGGCGGGCTCATCGCCGGCAGTGCCTATGCCGTCAGAAACGCGCACCTCGCCCTGCTGCTGGCCATCGCGCTTTATTACGCTTACCGCCTGGCCAGCCAGGCGGCACCACGGCGCGAAACCCTTCGGGACGCCCAGGCTTTTCTGCTCGGCGCATCCCTGATTCTCGTGCCCGTTCTGCTGCGCAACTATCTGTTGTTCGGCGCGTTCAATCCCTACCAGATGGCGCCGTCCACCCTCTCAGTCCTGCACAATGTCCGGACCTTCATGCAAGAAGCAACCTACGATGTATCAAGCTGGCGCACGCTGGGAATATTGGTCGGCTGGTCGACTGCGGGTGCTGCCTTGTTCCTCGGCTTCACGTCAGGTTTTGTCTGGCACCTCAAGCATTCATGGAAAAAACTGCCCACCGCCCGGAGCAATGCCATCGTTCTGTGCACCCTGTACGCCGTCATCGGTGCCTGCGTGGTTATTGCCGCGCGCTCCCGCTATGAATGGGGGGAAATGATCAACACGCGCCACACCCTGCAATACACGCCTTTTTTGTGGGCGGCATTACTCGCGCCGCTTCCCGCGCCTGCACCGCGCTTGCGCCCCGGTTTCATGGCAATCGCCGGCGTGCTGCTGGTCGCCAGCATCCTGCATCTGGCCTATGTCGCAGCACCACGCGACCTGCTGTTGCGTAATCAGAAGAGCACGGCAGCGATGGTCGCCTATGAAGCTGGCAAGCAACATTTCTGCGCGTCAGGAAATACGGTTCTTGCGTCCAACTGGGGCTATGTCTTCCCAATCCTGTGTGGCGCCGCGGTACGGAATATCGAGATGGAAGCTTTCTCCTGTCCGCCGGCCGAATCGTGCCGCGCCATCCCGGCCACGGCCTTGCAACTGGCCCAACGTTTTGCAGGGCGCCCCATCCAGTTGGGATTTTTTGCTGGCCGCGGTGTGGCGCCCGAACAGTTTCCGCTTGCACCCCCCGAACAGATGCAACTGGAACGTGCGGGCATTCAAATCATGCAAAATGATGCGCACGCCATCGTTTTAACCAATAGGCCCGGTATCTAGTGAACAACCCGCCCACCTTCACGGTCGCTTTTTGCACCTTCAAACGTGCCGATCGGCTGGACAAGCTGGTGACCGCGTTACGCGCACAAGATTGCCCGGTTCCTTTCGAAATTCTGGCGATCAACAACAATAGCCCGGACAACGCGCTAGAAGTATTGGCGCATCTGCAACGACAACCCGGCGCGCCCCTCCGCTTTGTGACCGAAACGGCACCGGGCATCGTACCCGCACGCAATCGTGCGTTGGCTGAAGCGGTCTCGAGCGACATACTGGCATTCATCGATGATGATGAGATTCCACAGCCTGATTTCCTGAATGCAGCCTTCGACGCCATCGTGAACGAAGGTGCGCAATGCGTAGGTGGCCGCATCGAGATCGATTTCAGCCCATATGGCCGGCCAGCCTGGCTGGATGATGACGTGGCTGGCTTTCTTGGCCAGCTTGATCACGGCAAGGCACCACTATGGCTTAGCGACACCTCAACACCCATCTGGAGCGGCAATACGGCTTATGCAATGCAGCTCTTTCGCGACCATCCTGACTTGCGTTTCGATTTGCGTTACAACCGTAAAGGTGAAGGAATCGGCGGCGGTGAAGATGCCATGATGCTTCGCACGCTTCTCGATCTAGGCACAAGAATCCGCTACCGATCTGATATGGCCGTCATGCACAGCGTGGATCCCTGGAAACTGAAAGCCAGCTACTTCCTGAGACTTCATTATCTGGCTGGCGTAAGGAATGGCCAGTATGCCCTACCTGATTACCCTAAAACGCTACTCGGAATGCCTCCCTTCATGGTTACCCAGCTCCTGAAACACAGCAGTCGAACATTGACGCTGGCGCTCAGCGGAAAACCAGGCCTGGTCCGCCAGGCGATGAATGCTGCCCATGCGCTGGGCAGCCTGCAAGGCTACCGAAACCGGTCGGGGGCCTGACCATGATCGACGTCGCCATTCGCCTCGATGATCCATCCGCGGTCAGCGACCATGCACTCGAGCGCGGAATATTGCATGCCATGGCCATGCACGATGTCTGCGCCACCTTTGCGGTCATTCCGCATGCCGGACAGCATGCCTTGTCGGCCGATGATGTGCCCCACCTCGTCGAGGCACGGCAATCCGGCAGAATGGAAATCGCCCAGCACGGGTTCAGCCATGACCCCTGTCAACCCGAGGCCCGCCTCCCTTCCGAATTCGCCGGTCTTGATCCGGCGGAGCAAACGAAGAAAATCATGGCCGGCCGCGCGACGCTTGGACAGGTATTTGGTTGTGCAATCCCGGGGTTCGTTCCGCCGTTCAATACCTTCGACCCCATCACCGCTGCCGTGCTTTCCGAACAGGGTTTCCTCTACCTCTCGGCGGGCAGCGAACACGGATCGGCCGAATCCGGCCGTCTCACCGAGCTTCCGCGCACCTGTCAGCTCACCGAACTCCGTCCGGCGCTCGCCGAAGCGCGACGCCATCCGCACGGCGATCTGGCCATCGTGGCCGTCATGCACCATTACGACTTTCAGGAGTCCGGGCGCACCGATGCACCGTTGACGCTCGAGCGACTCTCGAATCTGTTTCGCTGGCTCCGCCAGCAGCCCGATGTACGATTGCACACATTGAGCCGGCTGGCCTCCAGGCATGACGCGAATACCTGGCGCAAGGCGGTGCAGCGAAACCGCTGGGTACAGCGGCAACACTGGCGCATCCGCTCCGTTTTCCCGCGATACGGCCTCATGCCCCATACCCTATTCAGATACGTTCGTTTGACTGGAGCCTCCACGTGACCTCGTCTTTCCCGTCCCCATCACGTCAGCAAGGCCCGATCTTCATCGTCGGCGCACCGCGTTCCGGCACCACCATGCTGCAGTACCGGCTGCGCAATCACCCGCACATTTCGCTCCCCACCGGGGAATCGCATTTCTTCATTCCGCTGTACCGCAACCTGGAAAGCTTTGGCGATCTCCGCCAGGTGGACAATACCCGTCGCGTGCTGCAGGCCATGTATGAACAAAGCCGGGACTTTCTGGAGACCGATCTGCACGGCGTGAAATTCGATGTCGACCGGTTGGCCCAGACACTTCATGCCGAAGGCCGGCACACGATGCCGGCGATCATCTCGGGTCTGTTCGAGAAAAACGCACGAGGCGAAGGAAAATCCAGATGGGGCGACAAGACCCCCTATTACGTGATGCATCTCCCCAAACTGCTCGAGTGGTTTCCCGATGCCCATATCGTGCATCTGATCCGCGACGGACGCGATGTCGCCCTGTCGCTGTTCGGCAGACAGCACGATTTCTCCGTGTACAACACGTATTTCGCGGCGGAATACTGGGAAAGCTACGTGGAAAAGGGCCGCGCGCTGGGCAGCCAATTGCCGCCCCGGCAAT
>Ga0208957_1001352_pt1 | contig 12881 bp, 14 predicted proteins | sample RifOxyA1_FD_184029 | JGI IMG/M metagenome (GOLD analysis project Ga0208957, IMG submission 184029) | Groundwater microbial communities from Rifle, Colorado - Rifle Oxygen_injection A1 (SPAdes) | ecosystem: Environmental > Aquatic > Deep subsurface > Groundwater | place: Rifle, Colorado, United... | reverse complement strand
AGAAAGCGGCTGACGGCACCAAGCCCGAGTATTTGCAGGCGATCCTGATGAGGAAGTCTGTCAATCTTCTCGGCTCCGCGACGATAACATTCATGGACGCGCTGGTGGTCGCCGGCGTTCTCACGCAGGCGCGAAGGGACGCCATCTTGACGCCATGACCGCCCGCGTCCTCACTGCTTTGGAGACTGCTTTATGAACGGTTCTGCAAAAGACAACGGCCATCGACTTCGAGAGTCTGACCGGACCCGTGCTGCTAAGTTGGCAGACAATGTTTGGTTCATATTAGCCTCTCGCGGTTCGATGGTAGTATCAGCAGGAGCCATAGCTGTAGCAAGCTTCTTCGGTTACAGGTTCTTCACGACATTCGACCAGACTGTAGAGACAGTATCTAGGACTGCTACCGCGATCTTAGTTTTAGAGAGCAGATTGACAGATCACGAGAGGCAACTCTTGTCAACCTCCGAAGACTTCAAAGAGGTAAACAAGAGAATAGACAGGATAATCAGAAATGGTAGACGTACCGAGAGGAATACGGAACAATAACCCAGGCAACCTTCGAGAACCGCCTGATGGTGGCGATCAATGGCTCGGAGAGCGCGTAACCAACGACGACCAAGCATTTGAAGAGTTCGACACACCACAGTACGGCATTCGAGCGTTAGCCAAGGTACTGCTCAGTTACTACAGAAAGCTTGGTCTCTGCACAATCCGAACCATAATCACTCGGTTTGCGCCATCGACAGAGAACGATACTGAACGATACATCTCTGCTGTATCCTATCGACTCGGTATACCTGCCGATGAAGAAATCCCTGTAACGAGACGCGGCACACTAGAGATGTTGGTCCGTGCCATCATCATGCACGAAAGTGGTTGTCAACCATACCCGGAGGCAACTATAATGACTGGCATCAACATGGCATTAAAGGAGAGTTAGTATGTGGTCAATGGCACTGAAGTTCCTTCCAACAGTACTAGGACTTGGATCAACCTTGTTCGGCAAGCTCAGGGGTGTGACTGACGCGAACAAAGGTGCATCCCTCGCTACAGTTCTAGGCTCTGGTGGCATTCTTGCTAACCCTGAAATCAGAAACTTCCTTGCTGAGATGCTATCGAAGGCAGCAGAGTTGTTGAAAGTGGTTCAGTAGTGGCGAAGCAAGACCCCAATCCACCACCGTTCAAAGGTGGCGATGGGTGTTCAGGCGTTCTCGATTGGCTTCCATTCGTTGGAGACATGACGGATTGTTGTGATGAACACGATGAGGCGTATCACTATGGTGGCAACGAAGATGACTTTGACAAAGCCAATGACGAGTTCAGGAAGTGTATACAAAGAAAGAAAAGATGTTGGTTCTGTCACAAGGTTGCCATCGTCGTCGGACGTATTCGCGGCATTGGTGTAGATAGGTTCGGTAGACAACACTTCAACTGGCTTGGACCTGGACCAAGTAGAAAGACATGAAGTATATTGTAATCTGTCTCATTTCGGTCTTTCCAGGTGTGTGGTTTGGAGAAGACCCTGTGGTTTTGCACAGCTTCACAGCCTGCAAGACAGCCGCTATAACGAAGGCTGAGGAGACTGCTCCTCATTTCGGTACAGACGTAGAGATCGGCTGTGGCTGCATGTCAACAGAGACAGCAATAAACAAAGGATACCTAAAGCGTGATGAGCTTAAAAGATCAACTCCTGGGAGCATCTGACAAGTCTCTCGGCGGACAGTTGCAGCCACTCGTGCAGAACGAGTTGGATGACTTCATGGTTACTCTCATGGACATGGGAGACAAGAAGGGTGTGCTCGATGAGGCTTTTGGCAAAGCTAGTATCGAAGGTCGTCTGAGTGATGCTGGTGGCAGTGATCCTCGTCAGACTATGGACAGAGAAGACATGGAACTGTTGATGCAAAAGTTTGAGCGGCTCGATCCAAAGGTGCAACAACAACTTCTTTCCGAGCTACAGCAACAAGACCCTCGTGCTCATGCTGAGATCATGGCTGGCATTCGTTTACTAAGAGGCAAACAGCGTGTCTAGAGTCATCAAATCAATTGTCAGGGTCGCTGTGCCTGTGATCGTTGCATTGATTCCTGGCGCTGGACCACTTGCTGTTGCTGTATCGTCAGCAGTCGCCACCGCTGCAACAGGCGGCTCGTTCAAAGAGTCGTTGATCTCTGGTGCGACAGCATTCGTTGGTGCTAAAATCGGACAGTCCTTGCAAGGCACATTCGAGGGGCTTGGCACTGGCGTTGGAGAGGCTACTGGTCTTACTGTAGCCGATGTTGGACCGCTTGCTACAGGCAGTGTTCCAGCTACAGGCCTATCTACGTTAGCACAAGTAGCCCCTGCTGGTGTGTCCCAATTCGGCACTGCTGCTGCTGATCTATTCGGTGCGCCTACTGCATTTGATGTCTTTAATTCATTAGGACAAAAGACGCTTGGAGAACTTGCTGGTAAGAGTGTTGGTGCATTCACCGGCATGACGTTGGAGAGTGCTCTCAACTCTGGTCTTGAAGGACTTGATGAAGCGCTAGAACAAACTGGTTTCAAGCCTGATGCTATTGTAGCATTGAAGCAAGAGGCGCGTAACTCACTTGCTCAAGGTGCTTTCACTAACATCTCTGGTGCTACACCAAAGATACCAGGACTCAGCGATGAAGAGTTCAACAAGATCATCGCGTCTGGTGTTGAGAGGTTGAACACATCTCTTGGGCCTTCGACTACAGCACAAGCGTTTCAAGCAGCATTCGGTGAGCCACCCGATGTGTTGGGACAAAAGTTCCTCACTGAAGAGCGTGACCTTCGCAGACAAGCATTTACGGGTGAGGTCGAGAAGGCCTTCCCGAAGGATTTCGGCAAAGACATATTCGCTCCGACGCTTACCGACGATGCAGCGTCACGCATTCTTGGTGAACAACGGTCTGGTGTAGAGAGTGGCATCGGTGCTGCACAGGCTCGTGGCAATCTCAATCCAACAGGCGGTGCAACAGCGCGTCAGTTCTTGGAGAAGGAGACTGACAGAGCAAGGTCGTCACTAGACGAATTGGCGAACGTATTCAGACAACAGAGTATATCTGGTACTGAGAGTATTGCTGGTCGCGCTGGACAGGCCGCGAGGACATTCGAGCTTGGTCAACCACAGTTCGACGTAACACCTTTCAAAGAAGAGAGTGAGCGCTTCGTCACACAGAGGACAGAACCAGGCTTTGTAGAAAAGTCGATCCGTGATATACTCGGTGGTCAACAACTATTCGATCTGCGTAAGACTGTGAACGAAGGCGGCTCTGTTCAAGGATTAGTTTCAGGCCCACCGCAAAAGGGTGTTCTGTTAGATCAGCTTCTTGCGAGACAAGGTGCAAGTCAGAACCGTAGGCGCGGCCTCGGTGTAAGCGGAAGCGGAGTGTTTTAGCATGGCATTACTAGACCAGCTTCTTTCATTCGCTATTCCTGGCGCATTCGGATTAGGTAGTGCAGCCATACAAGCGAACGCAATAGACAAAGCATCACAAAGACAAACGGGAGTAGCACAGCAAGCAATTGATCTTGCCAAAGCACCTGTCTTTAGTCCATTCGGTGACGTACAGGAGTTCGGCAAAGCTCCTCAGTTGACGCCAGAGACACAAGCCCTTGCTAACTTGCTTCGCAGTGGACAGACATCTGCCGCACAAGCTGGTCCGGAGTTCGGTGATCTGACTCAAGAACTCATCAAACAGTTCCGAGGCATCGACAGAACAGGGATTGCAGACAAGAATGCTGCCGACTTCACCACAGACAGGAACTTCGTTACGAACTCCATACTCAACCCTGCTGTAAGTGACGCTCAGAAGCTTGATGCGAGGTTGAACAGGGGATCGACCAACCCGAACCGTTCTCTTGAGGCTGTGACCCGTGCGTCTGCACCGACACTAGCCACAATTGGCAAGGTCGCTGAGAGTGATAAGGGTACGGCGAGACTAGATGAAGCAATTAGGCAGTCATTGGGTCTAGCTCAAGGCACAAGCTCTGCTTCAACGGCTGCATCGACACAAGTACCACAACCGTTCAGTCCTCTCAATGCTGGTCAGCAGTCTAACGCTGCGAATGCAGTGAGCGGAGCGGCTAATCAGTTGCCTGGGCCTAACCTCGCCCTTGCTCAAGGTCTATCAGGCTTTGGTACGTCGGTGCAAGCTGCTGGTCAAGCTGCTCAAGCGACTGCTGACCGCAATAGACTGTTCGAGTTGTTTGAGAGGACTATCGGCAATCAAGGCAAGATAGCTACGGCTGGAGCATAACATGGTCGTACAATTTTCACCGCCTTCGTTCGATCCGTTCGCTGGCATCACCGAAAACCTTCGAGGTGAGACTAAAGCGAAACAGCGTCTAGCCGAATTGGCTCAGAGTGGTGTCCTGCAATCTGGTTTGCAAGGACAGAAAGATACTGCTAACATGCAACGGACACTACAAGAGCTTACAGGCGCATTCGACCGTGCCAAGGTTGGTGCTACCCCAGGCGTTCTCAGTGGCATTGCTGCTCTTCGTCAACAAGGCATGGGTGCACCAAGGGTAGACACTGGCGAACAAGCCAACATCGGAGAGTTCTTCAAGCCTGACATCTCTGATCTAATCAGGCCGAAGGTCGAAGGTCTACCTAGTGCAGCGTTCACAGGCATGTTACAGCCCAATGTCGTACAGACCACTACAGACACAGGCCAAGAGACCTCGAACGTCCGTGACCCAAAGACAGGGTTGATGAAGAAGAAGGTAGTCACAGGACAAGAGAAGCTTCAGACCAAAGGTGTTGGTGGGGCTGCTGCTGAACAGTCCAACATTGTACCCGATGCTCGTATTGAAGCACTAATCATGTCTGATCCTGCGCTTGCCGCAACAATCTCACGAGTCATTGGCATTGATCCTGTCAGAAAGGTAATCGTTGTAGAGACCAAAGATGGCAAACGAAAATTCATTGATCCCCGTAAGCTCGGACAGCGATAAGCTCGAAGAGCTTGATCTCAACGAAGTGAGGAAGACGTTCAAGAACAGACCGTCCAACCTTCTTCGTCAAGGTGCAGCCGCGTTTGCAGACATCCCTGGTGGGTTTGCTGCTTTGCCCGATCTTGCCGACATCCTCTCCGAGACAATATTCAAGACGACTACTGGCGCAATAGGTGATCGTTCTGTCAAGGACATTGGTTCTCGGTTCGTAGACAATTTCACCCAGACGATGAACAGACCTAACGTCTCTCCTCTCGGTGCGATCTCATTCGCGCTTGGGCTCAAAGATGATCCGACAGGCAGATTGGGCCTGGAAGCGGCTATGAAGGTGAGAGAAAAGACCAACGAAGCCCTTGAAATTGAAGAGCCTGAAACCACAGCAGAGCAGTTTGCTCGCTTCGGTTTGTTCATTCCGACAAAGGCTGCTACAGGCCCAACTGCCTTCCTAACTCCATTCATCAAACGCACTACTGCGCTGCCCACCGCCGGTAGGGTCGGAGCACAATCAGGATTATCGTTGGGCCTGGAAACTGTTGCACGGTCTGTCGAAGATGATCCGAAGCGTCCGCCTATTGTTGATCTGTTCCCAAGTTCTGATGAACTCAATGTTGAGCAAGTTCGCAAAGACTTCGACTTGATACAAGGCGGAGAGAGTGACGATACACTCGGGGGTGGAGAACAGCTTGATGAGTTGCTTCCTGGCAGTGGTCAGACTGTCACACCTCTTCCCGATGTAGAGTTGCCCACTGACGATGACCTTCTTCGCGTCACTGACCGCGCATTCGACAAGGCTATTGACGACGACAGACTGAAGAAGGCTGGTATCATCGCGGCCATCACTGCTGTTGGTGCAGTGTTGGGCTTGGGTTATCGTTCTGCTCGTAAGGCTCGTGCTGAGAAAGCACTAGAGCCTGGAGGTATTGCTCCATTTGGTGCGAAGGAAGCAGAACCGACCATTGTCGAGAAGGGATTGTTTGGGCCTGACCGCAAGCAAGCGTTCTCTGAGATGGCTACACGCTTCGCTGGCAACGTGGTCGATGAGAGTATCCACATCAGAGACGCTCTGAAGAAGCAAGGTGATGCTTCTCCGTATGAGATTGAGAACATTGTCGGCCAAGGTGAAGCTGCAAAGAACAGTGCTGGCATCACAGAGAATGTCTTCAAGTTTGGTGAGTTTGGACAGGGTACAGGCCTTACACTGAGGACTACTCCACAAGACTTGGAGTTAATGCGTTTGTCTATGGTCGGTAAGATTGACGAGGCGACTGGTATTGACCGTGCTCAACTCATTGCACAGGATATCACTGCCTTGAGTGAGCAAGGCATCCGCGTCCGTGCCACAATCAACAAGTTTGCAGAGAAAGGAGATGCAGAGTTTCAAGCTGTAAGGGAGCGAGGTAATCTCACTGAGATGTACGACCTTGTGACCCGTCGCGTCCCTGGCGGTATGCGTGCTCTTGAGAGAGTCGGTCTCAAGTCTGCTGAAGGTGGTGAGGCTGGTGAGTTCGTGTCTAACGATAGACTGATTGAGGCAGAGAACAGACTTGCCGCCGACCCTGAGTTTGCCGCATTCAAGACAGCATACTCTGACATAACCGATGCTGCTGCTGAGTTCATGGTCAAGCGTAATGTGTTCACTGTTGAACAGATGCAGAAGTTCCGAGATCAAGTGTCATACAAAGGTGTCCCATTCTTCGTTCCTGGTCGAGAGGCTAAAGGAGTCAGAGGCTTCTATTCAGACATGTCTAAACTCTTCGGTGGCAAGTTCACGCCGAAGGGACAAGAGATGTTTGACATGAACGAGATGGGCCTTCGTGGTCTCACTCCTGGAACAGGTGTGATCCATCCCCGTGATCCGATGAACTCACTGCATGAATATTACCACCACATCATCGACTATGTAAACAGAAACAACGCGGAGTTAAACTTCTTCAAGAAGACCAGAGCAGAAGACAGCATCATCGACGCTGCTGACTCCGGTGCCATTCGGTTCGTTGGTACGTCAAATCCTGACAACTTGTTGCAACCGGGCCGGGCCAAGATCGAATGGAACGAAAGAGACCCTTCGGTCAAGAAGCTGATGCGTCTTGGTGATAAGAGTTTGCCGATCACGATGGAACAAGCACACAGACCAGAGGTGATGTGGGTTAGAGAAAATGGTGTGTTCAAGGGGTACTACGTCCCAGATGAACAGTTGAGGAATGCTCTGCGTTTCCAACCTCTATTCGCCAGCACATTTGCTGTCAAATCAGCTAACTGGTCTAGGAAGGCGTTTGAGTTCTCCATCACAGGCCGTGGTTCACTGTTCGGACCTGTAGCCCATTTGTACAACACAGAGCTACAAGCTATAAACAGGACTATGATCGCTGCTGCTGGTAGGAACTTGGCACAGGCGACAAAGAACGTCTTGCTAGAACCTGTTCTTACACAGGTCGATGGCCTCAAAGGTGCATGGGCTGTCTTCTCTGACCGCATGGCAACCGACATCTCACAGATCATCGCTGCCAGGATCGCTATAAGCACTGAAGACACAGGGCCGATGATGGCTAAGCTGCAAGAACATCTTCAAGAGCGCATCAAAAACAGTCTTGTAGCTGTGTTGCGTCGAGAGGGTGGTCGGTTCTCTGCTGGCTTTGCGTCTGACCCTGTTGAGAAAAGCTCACTCGACTTCGTGAAGTCGTTTGCACCCGCTATCCGTCGTGCTTATGGTGACAGCGCGTTCACACAGACCGCAGCCGCTCTTGGAAGAGTGTGGCTATACCTTAATGATGCAGCCAGGGAAGGGGCTTCTGTAGGGTTTGCGGGGAGAAGACTTATACATTTGAGGGAATTGGGTCTAGACGAGCCTCGTGCAGCGCGTCAAGCATCGAAGGAAGCTAAAGATGTTACAGGCGATGCACGGCGTATTGGTTCCGGGCGGTTTTCCAAAGAGTTCATGGTTCCGAGTATGCCTTGGTGGGTGCCCACTGTACAAGGTGTAGCGACAATAGTCAGGTCTGCACGAAAAGCCGCGACAGGTCGAGGCGTTGTCGCTGGTACCGCTGCTGTTTCCGCTGCGATTGCGTCTGCTATCGGCCTTCCGACCATTACTGATGTTGTCTACAACAACTTGTTGCCTGGAGAGTTCCCTGACCCTGCAAACCCTGACAAGCTGTGGACGTATAGAGACTACTACTGGAACGGATTGACCACAGAACAACGCATCAACAACATCATTATCGGCGCTCCTGGTTTACCACCTTGGGAGGCACAACTGATCCCCGTCGAGCCTCAATGGGCGATGGCTAGAGCAGTAATCCTAGAGGGTCTTGATGCTATCGTTGGCTTCTCGAAGCTACCAATGCAGCCATCCGAGCTAGACAACGGACACCACTTCATTGCTGCGCTTGCCAGACTGACACAGATGCCTTTGCCTCCTGTGTTGAAGGCCGTGATGACTGGCCTCGGTGCTAATGTTGAAGTACACCTTGGTGCTGGCGATGACGACTCAGCACTGAGGATATTCAGTCCAGTCAGTGCTAGACCCATTGGTGGTACAGGTATGGTTGGGTCAGGTCGCACCAAGGATGTAGTCAATCGAGTGTTCGACGATCAAGTTGTGCAGATCGCGCAGGACCTGTTCGGCAACGCTGCTCGCGTCATGGTCAACATGACAGAGAGTTTCCATGCTGGTATGTTCGAGGGTTTGGGCACAGCATCAGAGTTCGCTGTCGAGGAGGGCGTACAAGAGATCAAGCGTCAAGCTCGGTATGCACAGCCTCTTCTTGGTAAAGCTTTGCATCCTCGGTTGGTGAATGAAGCATCTAACCTTGTTAGGAACAAGATCAATGAGTTGAGGAAGTTGATTGTCGATGCAACCAAACTGCGTACTGGCGGTGCTGCTGCTGGTGTTGAAGGTGCTACGCTGTCTGGCAATGCCATCGTTCCGTCCGTCGATCCTGTGATTGGGATGCTTGCCCAGGAAGCACAAATCTTCATGGATACGGAGATCAAGCCACACCAAGATGTGATTAACTACCTGCGAGATCAGATCACCACGTTGCAGTTCTCTTCGCGGGATACAGTCGAGAACCGTGTGTTGAGTAGACAGGAAGTTAGGGATCGCATTGATGGTTGGACAAATGAGATCAAAGCACAAAGGTCTTTGCAACTGCTTGCGTTGCAGAGGTATGAGATCGAGGTCTCAGATGTAATGAGTGAGCGCCTTGGGCGCGAAGTCAACATTAAGCTTGAGAGGTTGAGTGACTTCTTACCTGCGTTGACTATGCAGCCGTCGGGTCTTCCGGCTCTTGTGGACCGACGACGCTCAAATTTGGACGTTTCGGTGCAGAGGGAACGACTTGGCCCGGCGACGGGGCGTTGAGTAGAGCCACCACTGCTTGCACGGACTCGAAGAGAGACTTCTGCGTGTTCAACAAAGCTTGGTGCTCTCCATGCAGTTGGTTTATAAAGTCTGACGTGGCTTTCAGTAGAGCGTTGTGTTCCTCTTGAAGTCTTCCCAGTAGATAGTACAACAAGACGACGGCTGCTATCAGCAAGACGAGCGCTATGGATACTAGTTCAGTGTTGACCATCTGTGTATCCCCCTCTCATCTGGCGTGCTATATGCAAACTCGGTGAATATCTTCACAGGTTCATCGTGAATAATCAACGGCTCCTCAGCGTGTCTTCTCATTATCTCCGTAACCCTTTCTTTGTCTTCTGGCTTATGTAATGCCATCAGGGCATCGTGATTGTTTAGCTTGATGAGAGCGTCCTTTGGCCACTTGGGGTCTTCATGTGACAGATAGATGACCTTGTTGACGAGATCGCCTATCGTGGACTGCGGTTTGAATGCGATGACGCTTTCCATCGCCTCTTCGGTGAGCGGCTCGACGTACAAGAGTCTTCTCCCTAAGAGATTAAACAGCATCTTTGTTTCACGTACTTCCTTAATCGTCTCTTCCCATCCTTTCCGCACCTCTGGAAATGCTCTGTGGTATGCGGCGTGAGCCTCGAACGCTTGATTAAGAGGTAGCTCTGTAACCTCCGCGAGCTTGTCAGGCATCATCCTGTAGTTGAGGCCGTGGACGCAACGCTTGGCAATGTATCTTCGAGTATGGTTGCCTGACTCATCGTAGTCCTCTGTCGGCATTTCCTCGTAGGTGCAGCCGAAAATCCTAACCCCATTGAGTCTATGAACGTCAACGGACGGATCAGACATTGCTTTTATGAAGCTGTCCTTCAATCCTTGTACGTTCCACAACCATGCTACCACCTTGGCCTCCGCCTGAACCAAGTCAAAGTAGGTGAACATGTAACCATCGTCAGCGATGAACATTGGATAGGCTCGCTTTGGCTGGTTTTGCATGTTCATGCCACTGCCCCACAACGTCTGCGTAGAGCTTAGTCTGCCCGGAGCCTTCTGTACACCATACTGTTTCCATTCACAACGAATACGATTGTCGTCGTCGAGCGTAAAGCTGGCGTATGTAGACAAGAACTTCTTGTCTTTCTTCCATGTCTCCGCTGCGTTGATGACTGCTAAATCCTTGGCGCTGGTTTCAATACTGGTGCGTATCCTGGTGATGTTTGCTTTGCCGGTAGAACGGCCATGACCGCGAAGCTTCATTCTATCGAAGTATAATACAGCCATTTGCTTCGTTGATGCTGGATTGATCTTGCAGTCAGCATCACCTGTCGATGTCTTCACAGCTTCGTGAAACTCTTGTAGCTTCTTGTCAAGGTCTTGTCTCAGGCCATCAGCGATGACATCCTTTAGGGATGTGTCCGCTTTGATTCCTGTCACAGTCATGTTGGTCAGGTGAGGAGTCAGTCTCATCACATGGTTGTGGAAGAACTCTTCGAGCTTGTGGTGTTTGAGTTCCTCTTTGAGCCTCTCAGCAATGTAGAGAGTGAGGCAGCAATCCTTGACATTGTACTCCCAAAACTCGTTGATCTCTCCACGCTCTCGCCACTCTTTGCCTTCGTCTTTGTAGTAAGGATGAGTAGTATACTGAGCGGTGAGAAAACCAAGGCTGTGAGGCATACGAGGATATAGAGTATGATGAGCCAACAGAGTGTCAAAGTCACACCGAGCACGGATACAATCTTTGTAGCCAAGCCAGTAGCCATCGAAGTTTCCATTCTGAGCTATGAACTCAATGCTTTTGTCTTGGAATAGTCTATCAATGCGAAGCCGAAGCTTGCATTCTTCATCGACTGTGAACCTGCTGCTATTCGTTGCATCCCTGAAGTTGATACACATTCCTGTGTGTGGGTCGTTGGCGAAGCCTATACAAGCTGTCTCAGCACCAATGCCCTCAATGTCAAATGAGACTGGCTTACGTTGGGCTTGGATATCGTCCAAGAACTTCATTGCTTGATCGAATGTAGGGTTGATGATTGGAGTGATCTTGTACTTCTCGTACCTGTTCTCCAGTACGAGATGCAGTTTGTACATGTCGAACTTGAAGATCGCCGCCCACTTTGGTTCTCGGTTGATGTGGGCAGGGTTGAATGAACAGACCACTTTAACATCGCGTCTGAGATGTCCGACCTTACAGTCTACGACACTGCCTCGCCAATTGGTTATGTCATCGACGCCGACTATAGCATTGAGCGCGACATCTCCGAGACACAAGATGTACTTCAAGTTCGGGAGTTGGTCTAGTTCCCAATTGAGGAGTTGTTCCCAGTGCTCAAGCTCTAGTCTACTGATTGGCTTTCTGTTGCCGATCCTCAGTGTAGACAGTTGGCGCTTGATGACATTTGTGACGTAGCATTGTGTTCTGTTGATGTTGTACTTAGTCAGTGTAGACCAAAGCTTCTGGCCTGCATCGCCTACGAATGGCATTGAGAGTTGTATCCCTCTATCGTCTACAGCTTCACCTACGATGGCGAGTTCTGCGTTGATATCGCCTGACATCAGACATAGAGAATACTCACCGCCTGTGAGCTTGTTGCTTGTCAGCCCCGTCAGCTTTGCGCGGCGAAGGTACTCTTGGAGTATGTTGTTCTTGTCCATTACATGAGTAACCATTTTCCAACTACCATCTTAACTTGTTCTCTGAACAAATCGAGTTCGTATCTGTTGTTGATTGTGACCACAGACTGATGTGTCTGTTCTTTGATTACGAACTCATCAATGTAGCCGCGGCTGTCACCCTCGAATGTTTTGCCTTCGCGCACCAGCCTAATCGTAAGCACATTCCTGCCACCGAATGCTTTGTAGTAGCATAGGGCTTCGCCTGTAAAGCCTACACTGTCTACAAAGAACAGCCTGCAAATCTTGTTCCTCGTAAAGATGTCAGCGACACCGAATTGCCCTATCGCGTCTCGACCAAACTTCTTTTTTAACACATCCTCTGACGCCCATATCATAGCCTCTCGCCACGACAAGCCAAGCAGCTTGGTTCGTGGTACATCCTTCTCAGCAGGCTGAGTGAAGAGGTCAACGTCTCGGTGCTCTAGCTGAAAGACAGTAGTTATCAAACGGATCAATGGATGCTTTGGATCAATGACTTCTGCGTTGGGGAAATCCTTCCGCAAGAAGGTCACAGCCATCGACTTGCCACTATGTTTTGGGCCGTTCAGGAGAACTACCTTCGTCGGTACTCCGGTTGGCTTGCTCTCTAATGTGTTGTTCACGTTCCCTCGCAATCTTTACGGCCCTGGTTATCAAGTGGATCATGTCTACGGCTACGACAGGTCGAGTGAAGTCGAGCTGCTCGACGCCTTCGATTATCTCCAACAATTGTTTAATCGGTTGACCAAGTTTGTCAACGCCGTAGTCAGCGACGACGAGGATGTTAAGCTTCATCGAAGTTTCTCAGTTGAGTGATCGTTCGAAAGCTCGCTGCGCTCGCGTGTCATTTTCCTCTTACTCCATGACTTGGAAATGTGTTACCGATTTGTATCGGTTCTCCTCGTAGTATTA
>Ga0208957_1001345_pt1 | contig 12984 bp, 12 predicted proteins | sample RifOxyA1_FD_184029 | JGI IMG/M metagenome (GOLD analysis project Ga0208957, IMG submission 184029) | Groundwater microbial communities from Rifle, Colorado - Rifle Oxygen_injection A1 (SPAdes) | ecosystem: Environmental > Aquatic > Deep subsurface > Groundwater | place: Rifle, Colorado, United... | reverse complement strand
GCGCTTCTATCCGAACAGGTGACACATGAAACCACGCCATAAACGCATGACCCTGATTGCCGCCGGGCTGGCTGCCGTGGGCATCGCGGCCGCCCTGGTGCTGAATGCCTTGCGCAGCAACATGGCGTTTTTCTTCACGCCGACCCAGATTGCCGCGCACGAGGCGCCCACCGGCCGCAGCCTGCGCATTGGCGGATTGGTGGAAACCGGCAGCGTCCAGCGGGACGGCGTGACGGTGCACTTCATCGTGACCGACACCGCGCATTCGATCCCCGTGACCTATACCGGCATCCTGCCCGACCTGTTCAAGGAAGGGAAAGGCGTGGTGGCCCAGGGTGAAGTGGCTGCCAATGGCGTATTCCAGGCCAGTGAAGTGCTGGCCAAGCACGACGAAAACTACATGCCGCCCGAGGCGGCCGAAGCCCTCAAGCGCGCCCAGGCTTCGGGCGAAAGCACCGGCAAGACGCTGGTCATGGATACGGAAAGCCAAGCCAAATGATTCCTGAAATCGGTCACTTTTCCCTCATCGTCGCCCTCCTCATCGCCCTTGCGCTGACGGTTTTTCCCATCGTCGGCGCGCAGCGCGGCATCGCCTCCTGGATGGCCATGGCACGCCCCGCCGCGCAGGGGCTGTTCGTGTTCATCACCCTGGCCATGACCTGCCTGGCGTATTCCTTTGCGGTCAACGACTTTTCCGTGCTGTACGTCGCCAGCAACTCCAACTCCATGCTGCCGCTGCATTACCGGCTGGCCGCGGTGTGGGGCGGCCATGAAGGATCCGTTCTGCTCTGGGTGTTCATGCTGACCTTCTGGATGGTCGCGGTTTCGCTGTTCAGCCGCCACCTGCCGCGTGAAATGGTGGCGCGCATCCTGGGGGTGATGGGTTTCATCAGCGTCGGTTTTCTGCTGTTCATCCTGCTGACGTCCAATCCCTTCGAGCGGCTGCTGCCCGCCGCGCCGGATGGCCGCGACCTCAATCCGCTGCTGCAGGACCCCGGCATGATTTTCCATCCGCCCATGCTTTACATGGGCTATGTGGGCTTCTCCGTCGCCTTTGCCTTTGCCATCGCCGCGCTGCTGGGCGGCAACCTGGACGCGGCTTGGGCGCGCTGGTCGCGCCCTTGGACCCTGGTGGCCTGGGTGTTTCTCACCGTGGGCATCGCGCTCGGCAGCGCCTGGGCTTATTACGAACTGGGCTGGGGCGGCTGGTGGTTCTGGGACCCGGTTGAAAATGCCTCCTTCATGCCCTGGCTGGTCGGCACCGCGCTGATCCACTCGCTCGCCGTCACCGAGAAGCGCGGCAGCTTCAAGAACTGGACCGTGCTGCTCGCCATCTTCGCTTTTTCCCTTTCGCTGCTGGGCACCTTTCTCGTGCGCTCCGGGGTGCTGACCTCCGTCCATGCCTTCGCCACCGACCCCCGGCGCGGCATCTTCATCCTGATTTTCCTGGCGATCGTGACGGGGGGATCGCTCCTGCTGTTCGCCTGGCGCGCGGCCAGGGTTGGCCTGGGCGGACGTTTCGACCTCGTGTCCCGCGAATCCATGCTGCTTGCCAACAACGTCATTCTGGTTGCGGCGGCCGGTTCGGTATTGCTGGGGACGCTGTACCCGCTGGTTCTCGACGCGCTGGGGCTGGGCAAGATTTCGGTCGGCCCGCCTTACTTCGACAACGTGTTCGCCCCGCTCATGGCCCCCGCCATTTTTCTCATGGGGGTGGGCCCCTTTGCCCGCTGGAAATCCGCCAGCCTGCCCGAACTGGCCGTACGCTTGCGCTGGGCTTTCGGGATCAGTCTCGTCAGCGCCTTGCTGCTGCCTGTCGTACTGGGGCGCTGGTCTCCCATGATCAGCTTCGGCCTGCTGCTTGCCCTGTGGGTGTTCGCCACCACCGCACTCAATCTGTGGAACCGGGTCAAACCGACCCTGGGTTCCTCGGTGCTGCAGCGGCTCGGCACCCAGTCGAGAAGCTATTACGGCATGCTGCTGGCGCACCTCGGCGTCGGCGTGTTCATCGTGGGCGTGACGCTGGTCAAGGGCTACCAGATCGAGAAGGACGTGCGCATGGAGGTCGGCGATACGGCCACCCTCGGCGCCTACCAGTTCGTCTTCAAGGGCGTGACCGAAACGCCCGGCCCCAACTACATGGCCTCGCGAGGCACCATCGAAGTACTGAAAAACGGCAGGCCGGAGCGCACCCTGACGCCGGAAAAACGCATGTATTTCGCCACGCAGATGCCCATGACCGAGGCGGCCATCGATCCCGGCCTCACCCGCGACCTGTATGTCTCGCTGGGCGAACCGGTCGAGAACGGCGCCTGGGTGGTGCGCGTGTATTACAAGCCTTTCGTCGACTGGATCTGGGGTGGTTGCCTGGTGATGGCACTGGGGGGCGCGATGGCCCTGTCCGACCGGCGTTACCGCATGGCGCGGCGCAAGGAGCACGCTGCACTGGCTGTTCGTCTGGCGGAGGCAGCATGAAGGCGCGCTTCCTGATTCCTCTGGCGATTTTCATTGCCATGCTGGTGTTTTTGGGCGTGGGTCTCAAGCTTGATCCGCGCGAGGTGCCGTCTCCGCTCATCGGCAAGCCTGCGCCCGCGTTCAGTCTGCAGACGCTCGATACGCCGCCCCGCGCGCTGTCTTCCGCAGAAATGCGCGGCCAGGTCTGGCTGCTCAATGTGTGGGCATCGTGGTGCAGCGGCTGCCGCGAGGAGCATCCGGTTCTGGTCGAGCTTTCCAAAACCCGTGCCGTACCGATCTACGGGCTGGATTACAAGGATCAGCCGGACGATGCACGCCGCCTGCTGAATGGTTTGGGCAACCCCTATGTTGCCAGCGTATCCGATCTGGATGGGCGGACCGGCATCGAGTTCGGCGTGTACGGCGTGCCTGAGACCTTCGTTATCGACAAGGCCGGCATCATCCGCCACAAGCAGACCGGCCCTATTACGCCTGAAATCTGGCGCGACACGATTCTTCCGCTGGTGAAAAAACTCAATGCTGCATAAATTCGTTCTTCCGCTTTTGTTGGCGGCGTTGCTTTCCCCGGCGTTCGCCAAGGAGGCCGTTCCTGCTGCGGCCGATCCCGCGGCCGAGGCGCGGCTGATGACGCTCGCCAGCGAATTGCGCTGCCTGGTGTGCCAGAACCAGACGATTGCCGATTCCAATGCCGATCTGGCGGTCGATCTGCGCAACGAAATCCGCGAAAAAATCGAGTCGGGCATGAGCGATGCCGAGATCAAGGACTTCATGGTCGCCCGTTACGGCGACTTCGTGCTGTATCGCCCGCCGCTCAAGAACACCACCCTGTTTCTCTGGGTCGGGCCCTTCCTCTTGCTGGCAGTGGGCGGCGGCATTCTGTATTTCACCCTGAGACAACGCCGGCAGCGCGCTGCCGAACCCGAATTGAGCCGCGACGAACAGGCGCTGGCCGAATCCCTGCTGCAAACCGACCAAACCAAGGAAACAACATGACCGGCTTTTTTATCGTGATCGGCGTACTCATCGCACTGGGGCTCGCCTTCGTGCTGCCTGCGCTGGTCAGGCAACGCGGCGAGGATGACCGGAATATGCGTGCGCAGGCGAACGTATTGATCTACCGCGACCAGATCAAGGAACTGGATGCCGACCTGGCAAACGGCACGCTCAGTGCAGAACAGCATGCCGCGGGACGGCGCGAACTGGAGAAGCGTGCGCTGGAAGACACACTGGCAGCCGTCAACGAAGCCGCGCCCACACAACCCCGACGCGCCGCCTGGGCGCCGATCGCCTTGACGGTGCTGATCCCCGCTGTTGCGGTGGGGATGTATCTCAAGCTCGGCACGCCCCTGGCGATCGCGCCGTCAGATAGTGCACCTCAGGTGGCGGCTGCGCCGGCCAGCGCTCAGGCTCAGGGCGGCAGTCCGCACAGCACGTCCTTCGACGCCATCCGGGCCATGGCGGAGAAACTCGCAGCCCGCCTCAAGGACAACCCGGACGATGGTGCAGGCTGGGCCATGCTGGCACGTTCCTACAATGTGCTGGGCCGCTTTGCCGAAGCCTCCGATGCCTATTCCCAAGCGGAAAAACGGCTACCGCCCGACGCCCAGCTGATGGCCGATCATGCCGATGCACTGGCCATGTCCCAGGGACAGAAACTCGACGGCGAGCCGCTGGCGATGTTGCAGCGCGCCCTGAAGATCGACCCGGCCAACCTCAAGGCGCTGGCGCTGATGGGAACCGCCGCTTTCGACAGGAAGGATTACAAGGGCGCGATCGGCTACTGGGAAAACGTGGTGCGGACGGCACCCGCCGACTCCGAATTCACTCAGTCGCTGCAAGCCAGCCTGGACGAGGCCCGCGCGCTGGCTGAAGGCCGTACGCCGCCCGCTGCGCTACCGAACATCCTGTCTGCTGCGCCGGAGGCTGCGGCACCGGCTACCTCCAACGGAGGCCAGGTCAGCGGACAGGTCAAACTGGCCCCGGCGCTGGCGGCCAAGGTGTCGCCTGGGGATACTCTGTTCATCTTCGCCCGGGCAGAAAACGGTCCGCGCATGCCGCTGGCCATCTTGAGCCAGAAGGCTGGCGATCTGCCCAGCCGCTTCAGTCTGGATGACTCCAGTTCCATGGCGCCGGGCATGAAGCTGTCGGCGTTTCCCTCGGTGAGGGTCGTGGCTCGCATCTCGAAAAGCGGCAACGCCAGTGTGCAAAGCGGCGATCTGGAGGGCAGCGTGGGCCCGCTCAAGCCGGGCACGCAGGGTATTCAGCTCAATATCGACAAGGTGATTCCCTGAACGTCAGGGACACGCATTATTTCAGCAGGGTAATGGCCAGCGTCAGGGCGGCCAGGCCAATCGCGCCAGCCAGCAGCCAGGTGTTGCGCGCCTGCTGGACGGCGATGCGTTCGAGCCGGGTTTCGAGTGCATTCGAGTCGTCGTTGCGCGACAGGTAGGTATGGGCCAGCCGCGGCAGTTGCGGCAGCAGCACCGCCCACTTCGGTGCCTCGGCTTGCAGGTTTTTCACCAGCGCACGCCAGCCCATCTGCTCGTTCATCCAGCGTTCCAGGAAGGGCTTGGCGGTTTTCCACAGATCGAGTTCAGGATCGAGCTGCCGACCGAGCCCCTCGATATTGAGTAGAGTTTTCTGCAGCAATACCAACTGCGGCTGGATTTCCACATTGAAGCGGCGCGAGGCCTGGAACAACTGCAGCAGCACGCGGCCGAATGAAATATCCTTCAGCGGGCGGTCGAACACCGGCTCGCACACCGCGCGTACCGCGGCCTCGAGTTCGTCGATGCGGGTGTCGGGCGGCACCCAGCCGGACTCCAGGTGCGCCAGCGCCACGCCTTTGTAATCACGGCGGAAGAAGGCGAGAAAATTGCGCGCGAGGTATTGCTTGTCGACCTCGGTGAGCGTGCCCATGATGCCGAAATCCAGCGCGATGTACTGCTCGGAACCCGGGCGCACCAGGATATTGCCGGGATGCATGTCGGCGTGGAAGAAACCGTCGCGAAACACCTGGGTGAAGAAGATCTCGACGCCGGTGGCGGCGAGCTTCGGAATGTTGACGCCGGATTCGCGCAGGCGCTCGATCTGGCTCACCGGGATGCCGTCCATGCGGTCCATCACCATGACGTCGCGGCCGCAGTAATCCCAGTACACCTCGGGCACTTTCAGCAGCGGCGAATCCTTGAAATTGCGCCGCAGCTGCGAGCAGTTGGCGGCTTCGCGCATCAGGTCGAGCTCATCGCCCAGATGTTTCTCGAATTCGCTGACGACTTCGCGCGGGCGCAGCCGCTTGCCGTCGGCGAACAGTTTCTCCACCAGGCCGGCGGCGGCATAGAGCAGCGAGACGTCGTGCGCGATCACGGGTGCGATACCGGGGCGGAGCACCTTCACCGCGACGGCGGTACCGTCCCCCCCTGAAGGTGGCGAGTGCAGGCGGGCGAAATGCACCTGCGCCACCGAGGCGGACGCGACCGGCGTGGCGTCGAATTCGGCGAATACGTCGGCCAGCGGTTTTTTATAGGTCGCCTCCAGGGTGGCGATGGCCTCGGCCGAAGGGAAAGGCGGCACCCGATCCTGTAGCTGGGCGAGTTCGTCGGCAATGTCGAGCGGCACCAGGTCGCGTCGGGTAGAGAGCATCTGGCCGAATTTGACGAAGATCGGCCCCAGCGCTTCCAGCGCACGGCGCAGGCGCACGCCGCGCGGTTCGTTGAGCGGGCGCCAGAACAGGGTGACGCGCACCAGCCAGCGCAGTGGACGCACCCGTTCGTGGCCAAGAAAGAACTCTTCCAGCCCGTAGCGCAGGCCGATGCTGAGAATGCGAGCGAGGCGCAGCAGTTTCATGCGTCGCGCGTTTCCAGCCGCCGCAGCCGGGCATCCAGCCGTGCCGTGTCGTCGGCCAACCCGTCGACCGCCTGGTTGAAGCGCGTGACGTCGACGCCGCGCGCCATCAGTTCGACTTCCTCGACCAGATATTCGCTCGCGTTGTGGCCCAGTGCCGAGAAAGCACGGGCGATACCGGCGAGGGCGTCGCGGCCGATCGTGTTCAGTCTGTGTGCGGCAATGCCGCCAACCAACGGCGCCAGGTCGGCCTCGACATCCCAATCCAGTTGCTTGAAGACGCGGTCGAGCGTGGCGAGCAGGGCCGGGTCGCCGGTGTAGTCGGCGTCGCGCAGCGCATCGCGGCCGAAAAACGGCAGGCGGGCGATGAGCGCGGGGGTGGGACGGATGACGGCGTCGGGGGTATCGACCACCGCCTCGGAAAAGCAGCCGTCATCGGCGATACGGAAATCGAATTGCTTGAATGCCAGGTCGAAACGCACGCTCGCCCCGGCGTGCCTGACCAACGCCTCGGCCGTACCGGGCGACTGCCGCAACAGATGGTTGAGGCTGCGTTCGAAAAGGCTTTCAGCGATCAAACCTTGAAGCCTTTATGCAGTGCGACGACACCGGCAGTAAGGTTGTGATAGCTGACCTTGGCGAAGCCGGCGGTCTCCATCATCGCCTTGAGTTCTTCCTGGCCGGGGTGCATGCGGATCGATTCGGCCAGGTACTGGTAGCTGGCGGCGTCCTTGGCGACGAGCTTGCCCATCAGTGGCAGCAGCTTGAAGGAATACAGGTCGTAGGCGGGCTCCAGCGGCTTCCATACCTTGGAAAATTCTAGTACCAGGAGGCGGCCGCCGGGCTTCAGTACGCGGTTCATCTCGGCCAGCGCCTGGTCCTTGTGCGTCATGTTCCGCAGGCCGAAGGCGACCGATACGCAATCGAAATAGTCGTCTGGAAACGGCAGTCGCTCGCCATCGCATTGAATGGCGGGTGGCGTCCTGCCCTCGTTGAGCATGCGGTCGCGGCCTTCGCGCAGCATGGAAAAGTTGATGTCGGTGAGCAGCACGGTGCCGGTGTCGCCGACTTCCTTCAGGAACAGCCGGGTGAGGTCGGCGGTGCCGCCGGCGACGTCGAGCACCTTCATGCCCGGCCGCAAACCCGCTTGCGCCACGGCAAAGCGCTTCCACAGCCGGTGCAGGCCGGCCGACATGAGGTCGTTCATGACGTCGTACTGCGCGGCGACGGAATGGAAGACCTCGGCCACCTTGGCGGCTTTTTCGGACTCGGCGACCTGCTGGTAGCCGAAATGGGTGGTTTTATCCATGGCAGAGGGGGTGAGCGGAGTCAGCCAGGGATTCTACCAGTGCGCGGGCAGGCGCGGATTTGAAGGGGGCTGGCGGTGTCATAAATCAGTCATACTGCTGTCATAGTATGGCCACCATCCAAACAATGCTGGAATCACCATGGCTGCCAATATTTTGCTGGTCGAAGACGAACCCGGAATCCAGGAACTGCTGAAGTTCAATCTGGCGCAGGCTGGCCATCAGGTCACCGCCGCCGGCGATGCCGAGCATGCCCTGAAATTCCTCAAGAACACCTTGCCCGACGTCATCCTGCTCGACTGGATGCTGCCCGGCATGTCGGGCATCGACCTGTGCAAGCGCCTGCGCAGCGACGAGCGCTACCAGCCGATCCCCATCATCATGCTGACTGCGCGCGGAGAAGAGCGCGACAAGGTGCTGGGGCTGGATACCGGCGCCGACGACTACATCACCAAGCCGTTCTCGCCGCGCGAGCTGGTGTCGCGCATCAAGGCCGTGCTGCGCCGTCGCGCACCGCAGATGACCGACGAACCGGTGGAGATCAACGGCTTGAAACTCGATCCCACCAGCCACCGCGTGCAGGGCAAGGGACAGGCGCTGGAACTGGGGCCGACCGAGTTCCGCCTGCTGCATTTCTTCATGACGCACCCTGAGCGCGTCTACTCGCGCACCCAGCTGCTCGACCAGGTGTGGGGCGACGATGTGTTCGTGGAAGAGCGCACGGTCGATGTTCACATCCGCCGCCTGCGCCTGGCGCTGGAGCCGTCCGGCCATTCCGAACTGATCCAGACCGTGCGCGGCTCGGGCTACCGCTTTTCGGCCGACGTGGGATAATCCGCCCATCGCGGTTTTCAAGCAGGCGAACATGGGTTTTTGGTGGCGTCCACTCAGTGTGCTGGCCGGCGTATTGCTGGTGGCGCTGATCTTGTGGGCCAGCTCCGGATGGGTGGCCGCACTGGGGTTCCTGGCTGGCGTCCAGGCCTTCGTGATGCTGCGCCGCCTGTGGCAGGAATTCCGCCTGGCGCGCTGGCTGGAAAATCCGGACGAAGTGGAACCGCCCGACGCCACCGGCACCTGGGGCGACATTTTCTATCGCCTTCAAAAACTACAGAAACGTCAGAAAGCCAGCCGCGGCCAGCTCACCTCCGCGCTCGAACAATTCGAACACGCCGCGATGGCCGTGCCCGACGGCATGGTCATTCTCAACCGCAGCGAACAGATCGAATGGTGCAACCCTGCTTCCCGCACCTACATGGGTTTGGACTGCGAGCGCGATCGCGGCCAGTTCATCCGCTACCTGCTGCGGCAGGCGCAGTTCCTGGATTTTCTCGACGCAGCCGATTATTCGCGGCGCCTGGTGTGCAAATCGCCGGTGAATCGGGAACTCGTCCTGTCCCTGCAACTGGTGCCGTTCGGCGAATCGCAGAAACTGCTGGTTGCCCGCGACATCACCGATCTCGAGCGCGTCGATGCGATGCGCCGCGACTTCATCGCCAATGTCTCGCACGAATTGCGCACGCCCTTGACCGTGGTCGGCGGCTTTGTCGAGACCCTCGCCGATGCGCCCGACCTGCCTGCCGCCGAGAGCCGCCATTATTTTGATTTGATGCTGGACCATACCCGCCGCATGCAGCATCTGCTGGACGACCTGCTGACCCTGTCGCGGCTGGAAAGCGCCGATCACACGCTCAAGGACGAGCTCGTCAACGTGCCCGAACTGGCGCAGGCCTTGAAGGCCGAAGCGGAATCGCTAAGCCGCGGACGGCACCGGGTCGGCCTGCAATGCCAGAGCGAGGCCTGGTTGAAAGGCAGCCTGCAGGAAATCCGCAGTGCGCTCGGCAACCTGGTGTCGAATGCCGTGCGCTACACCCCGGAAGGCGGCGAAATCACCCTGGCTTGGCGCGAGCGCAGTGGCGAGGGTGTTTTTTCCGTCATCGATACCGGCGAAGGCATCGCGGCCGAGCATATTCCCCGCTTGACCGAACGCTTCTATCGGGTGGACCGCAGCCGTTCGCGCGAAACCGGCGGCACCGGACTGGGGCTCGCCATCGTCAAGCATGTGCTGACCCGCCACGGTGCGCGGCTGGAGATCCAGTCCGTGCCCGGCAAGGGCAGCACCTTCTCGGCCGTTTTCCCTGCTCAGCGTCTTCAGCTCCCCGGCGCGGAGAAAAGCGGCACGGTCATTCCGTTTCCCGAACGCGGGCAAGCCGTCGGCTGAGCGTGGTTCTTGGCGCTTGAGCGCCTTTAGAACCACGGCCTGCCCCTCGCGGGTGGAGCGTGGTTCTTGGCGCATACGACTCCACACGTGCTTCAGCACGTAGTGGAACGGAGTCCTTCAGGGCTTCAGCGCCTTTAGAACCACGGCCTACACCAGTGAGTTGAGCGCCGCGGCAAGCTGCGCCTCCAGCTCGGCTGGTACTGCGTGAGACGTTTCCCGCAGCTTCTCCCCCCATACCGGATTCGGAAAATGCGGATCGTCCGCAAAGCGCGGAATCACGTGCCAGTGCAGATGCGGCACCACATTGCCGAGCGAGGCGAGATTGATCTTGTCGGGTCGCATCACGTCGCGGACGACCTGTTCGGTTTTGCATACCCTCATCATCAGACGCGAGCGTTCTTCCGGCACCAAGTCGGTCATTTCCTTGACGTGGCGGTTGAGGATCACGCGCAGGAAACCGGGGTAATCCGGTTCGTCGGCCCGCACCACGCGGCAGAATTCATCCTGCCACAACACCCGCCCGCCCGGCGCATCGCATAAGGGACAATCAGACATACGCGGTTCCTTGAAACAAGACGCCCCGCATGATGCGGGGCGGGACCAGGCTTGGCAAGCAGCCGCTCAGGCGCAGCGGCGTGCTCGCCAGCCCACCAACCCCAAACCGGTTAGCAGCATGAGCCATGCGCCGGGCTCGGGCACGGTAGTCACGTTGTAGGCGTTGCCGGAGACAAAGCTGGCCGTTGCGCCATCGGGCAGCGCGATGTTGACGAGGTTCGCGCTGTTGGAGAAGTCGAGGGTGGTGGCGCCGGTGCCGTCCTTGGGTGGAGAAGAACAAGTGCTTTGGGTGGAGAACTGGCAAAATGAATCAACCCCATCGATGACGGTCGCGCCTAATCCGCTAATAAGATAAAACGCTTCACCGTAGGTGAAGTTGAGCGTGCCATGTAGCGTGATGTTGACGCTCTGTCCCGAACCGGGAGTAAGAATAAGGTCTGGGGTAGGTAATCCCATGCCCGCGTCGCCTCCAAGAGACAAGTTGGGGTCCTGGATTGTGGGGATCCCTCCACTCGTGGGATCAGTGGGATAAGACGTGCTGGAGAAAAGAATCGACGTGTCGTTGTAGGGCGATGCACCGATCAGGTAGCTGGCGATCGGCGTGGCCGCATCCAGTGCCCAAGGCGTAGTATTGATCGCATTGAAGGCCAGTGTGTTGCTGGTGAGCAGGCTTGGATGCACGCTGCTGACGCCAAGCGTGTAGCCGAGGCCACCTGCCATGGCGCCGACATCGGCCGTACCACTCAATTGCACCGTGAAGTTCGCAGTGCCCGTGCCGCTGCCGCCGGTGATCGTGACCTGGTCGTACCAGCCCGAGAACCCCCCTGCGCTGAGCACATTAGCGGGCATGGTGCTGGCGCTCGCATAGGCGTGGTTGCTACCCATGTTCGTGCTGGCCGAAGCCGTATACCCCGAGCCGCTGATTTGCGCAGTTGCCCCTGGCGTCGTCGTGGTGTCCAGTAGCTGCGTATACGTTGGGTCGCTACTGAAAAAATTCGTGCCGAAATCCGCAGCGGCCGAATAGGTTTCGTAAGCGGGCAAATCGGTTGCCCAAGCAGGTGTGACGCTGACCATGAGTGCGGCAGCAAGCGCCGTCAGACGGACGTGCATGATTTTCCTCCCCTAAGACCAAGTATTTGATTTAACAGCTTGTTATATCTGGTCTCCGCAGGCCGGACGATAGCATGGCCGGTTTTGCGGGGCAATCGCGCCCCGGATTTTCCGGTCGAACTGGAGGTTTACAGCAGCACCCGCTCGATTCCCCCATTGCCCACCCGTGCGAGGTAGTTCGTCATCCAGTTCTCGCCCAACAGCTTTTTCGCCAGTTCGATCACGATGTAATCCGGCTCGGTATTCGTGTCGTCGCTGTAGCGTGCCAGTCCCTGCAGGCACGACGGGCAGCTGGTCAGGAGCTTGACTGGCTGGTTGCCGGTGGCCAGTGCGGCGACCCCGGCGCGGATTTCCTCTTCCTTGCGGAAGCGGATCTGGGTGGAGATGTCCGGGCGGCTGACGGCGAGGGTGCCGGATTCGCCGCAGCAGCGGTCGGACAGGTGCACGCCGCCGCCCAGTAGCGTGTTGGCGACTTTCATCGGCGCGTGGGTTTTCATCGGCGTGTGGCAGGGGTCGTGAAAGAGGTATTTCTCGCCGCTCACGTTGTCGAGCTTGACGCCTTTTTCCATCAGGTATTCGTGGATGTCGAGCAGGCGGCAGCCGGGGAAGATCTTCTCGAATTCGTATTTCAGGAGTTGGTCCATGCAGGTGCCGCACGACACGAGCACCGTCTTGATGTCGAGGTAATTGAGCGTGTTGGCGACGCGGTGGAACAGCACGCGGTTGGCCGCGGTGATGGCTTCGCCCTTGTCGGCCTGGCCGCCCGCGGTCTGCGGATAGCCGCAGCACAGGTAGCCGGGCGGCAGCACGGTCTGGGCGCCGAGCTCGAACAACATGGCCTGGGTGGCGAGTCCCACCTGCGAGAACAGGCGCTCCGAACCACAGCCGGGAAAATAGAACACCGCGTCGGACTCGTCGGACAGCTTGGCCGGATTGCGCAGGATGGGGACGATCGACGGGTCTTCCAGCCCCAGCAGCGCGCGCGAAGTCTTCTTCGGCAGCCCGCCCGGCATCGGTTTGTTGACCAGATGGATCACCTGCGCGACGAGCTTCGGCCGCCCCAGCGTAGCGGGCGGATGTTGGGTCTGCGCCTGGATCAGGCCCATGCGCTTGAACAGCTGGTTGCCCAGGCGCTGGCTGGCGTAGCCCCACTCGATCAGCGGCTTCCTCAGGGCCTTGATGGTGGCGGGATCGGTCGCGTTGAGGAAGGCCATCGATGCCCAGGTGCCGGGGTTGAATTTCTTCTTGCCCTGCTTGCGCAGCATGTTGCGCATGGCGATCGAGACATCGCCGAAATCGATGTCGACGGGGCAGGGATTCTTGCACTTGTGGCAGATGGTGCAATGGTCGGCGACGTCGCCGAATTCGTCGAAGTGTTTCAGGGATACGCCGCGCCGGGTCTGTTCCTCGTACAGGAAGGCCTCGATCAGCAGCGAGGTGGCGAGGATCTTGTTGCGCGGGCTGTACAGAAGATTG
>Ga0208957_1001341_pt1 | contig 13010 bp, 19 predicted proteins | sample RifOxyA1_FD_184029 | JGI IMG/M metagenome (GOLD analysis project Ga0208957, IMG submission 184029) | Groundwater microbial communities from Rifle, Colorado - Rifle Oxygen_injection A1 (SPAdes) | ecosystem: Environmental > Aquatic > Deep subsurface > Groundwater | place: Rifle, Colorado, United... | reverse complement strand
CCATTAAAAGGCGGTGAGATGTCCTGAGTTCCAGTATAGTCGCTTGAACCATATACAAAGTCGCCTATTTTTATAAAATTTATACCATCTCTGGTAGCATAGAATATTCCACCTTTACCTTGAGTATAAGCACTAACAAGACCAATAAATAGAGTATCGTCTACAACAGATAAACGGTATGCTTCTTGTTCATAATCAGGGAAATCAAACATTTTAGTCCAAGTTACTCCATAGTCTGTTGATTTATATATTGCCCCACGATAAGGAGAATTATTAGAATTATGTGTGCCAATATAAAACGCTCCGTTAAAAAATACTAATGAATGTAGAAGCTGATAACCTGCAACATTAAAATCAGTAGTGCTAATCTTATTAAAAGTTGTCCCGTCGATAGATTTATAGATACCACTATCAGCATCAGGCACATTACTGGTAGTAGCATAAATAGCCCCCCCATGCACCAACATAGATGAAAACATTTCTATACCAGTTGGCATTGTATATATAGATGCCCAATTACCACTTGTCCCGCATCCATTGCTTAATAAGCATCTGTATACAGCCCCAGTTTCATTATTATCCCCTTTTACGGACACATAGAGATAACCAAGCCATTCAAAACACCACCGGCCATAAGCCAGTGTTGAAGGTAAAGTGATAATTGATGTCCATGCACCTTCACCTGTATCAGAACGAGTAATTCTTGGAGAACTGGCACTTGTAATGCAGTATAAATACCCATCAGACGCCGAATGAAGCCTACGGCAACCAGTACCAAAAATAGTACCTGTGGACGAAGTCCAGGTAACTCCATCGCTACTATAAAGTATACTCATAGTATTAGTTATATACGTTCCACCAACAAACAGTTTACCTTCATGGATTGCCCAACTATGAACTGTACTTCTATTTGACCCCGCAATGCCGAAATTTGAATTTCCCTGTTCCCATACCCCGTTAGGCAAGGCAAAAACCATTGAAGGCAATAAACTAAATATAAGTGCTATAATAAGTTTTTTCATTTCCACACCACCGTGACATCAGCATCAGGAGTGCCATTTGATGTTGTTATACATAGACCTGAACTGAAATATACCCCTGGGCCATAATTCAAAAACGTCTGTGCTCCTGTACTTACTATCCCTATAGTTGTCCCTGAACAGGCTGTGTTATCATAAATTGTCGCTGTAGTAGAAGCTCCGGCAGTGTTAACCACAACACTAAAAAGATACCCCGCAGCACTCTTGATTTGTGTACCAGTATCTGTAGTTATATTTGTATAAGATGGAGTGGGAGGATAAACGGTGATACTATCCACGCCACTGGAAATTGCCGTGCCGAGGGTGACTTTAAGGTTACCAGACGAATCTATACTAATTAAATCCCCATCTGCATCTTTAATTTCAGCATTTACTTCTAACTGATGTTCTGCATTAATCTCAGCACATATTCCAGTATTAACCCCACATAAAGTTTCACTGTAACTATTAGTAGAAATCAATAAAATAAACAACCATAATATTAATTTTAGTAACATAATTCCTCTCTTTCTGTTAACATTTCTGTTCTAAACCCAAACTTTGTAGAAGTTCCCTTTTATGTCTAGGACTTTTTACAATACACTCTAAAACTGGGTCCGTATAAGGATACCCAACCATACCATTTCTAAATCCATTTATTATAATCTGGTGCATATAACCACCACACTGTTCACAATTTGGGCTTTTATGTCTATCATCTATTTTTCTAAAAGCCTCTTGTCTGTGACCACAAACACATTGATAATCATACACAGGCATCCTAATCACCCACCTCTCTAGCCCAAAAGGGAGCTTCTCTCCAAGCTACATCTACTGTAACCGCTGTTGCAGAAGGTAAAGTTATATAAAGATTAGCATTCATAAGACCCTCTACAAAATCTGGATGTTCATTAAAACCATAAATAGCCCCTGTTTTAGGATTCCTAGCACCAGCTATTATACGGTCTCCTAGCTTTATAGTAACCTCTCCAGTTATGTCTGCATTAGGGTGAAACAGAACACTAAATACCTTTAATTTACCGTTTTTAGGAGTCAGAACCAGATTATCCCCAGAACTAGATACTACAAAACTTTTCTTTTCTACAAGTTGTCCACTCATCCTAACACTCCATTTACTATTTTAGTTAACTCATCACCTTCTAACCACGGATACTCTATAACAAGTTTAGAAACAAGTTGTTCTCTTTTCCACCCAACGGGTTCATAACCTATATAGTTTCTGTTAATTTCATTTACTATAACAATAGCTCTAAACCATATGTCTTGTAAGTTATCCTGTTTCTTTAGTTCAACACTAGAACTAACACTAACCTTAAAACCCTCTTCTTGGTATTTTAGAAAAGATAAACACTTTAACAATAACTTAATTAATAACTGTCTCATGCTAAAATCCTCAACAATCTAATGTTGTTAATCTCCCACGGTTTAAAAGTTACAACCGGAGGAGTTCCAGAAATAAATCCAAGTGTTGGGATATACTTAACAGAACCTGGACTAAAACCTATACCCTGTGCTATTATAAACTTTATCACTATGTAGCCCTTGTTCTTAAAGTTGGGTTAGTTCCATCGTCAAGAGTGAAGGTCATTGATGTTGTTATTCCATCCAACTTTTTACAAGTTATAATTGTTCCGCTTATAGAGAACTCTGTAAGTGCTGACAGTAATTGGAATAAAGCCTGTGTCAGTGTTGGTGCAACCCCATCAGCAGCGTAACTTTCTGTTAATGCACCAGATAAAATAGCTAACCTCGCTTCAGTACACACAGATGCAAGGGCAGCACTATCAGTCCCTCTCATAGCAGCACCATCAAGACCAGCTACATCTACGGCTACGGTATTTAAATCTGTTGCAAGATCGCCAAATGTTGTAGCCCCTGTATGGTCGGCTTTAGCCTCATCCCATATAGCATCAGTTATGTTTTGCACACCCGTTGCTGTAGAAGCTATAGCATCTAAACCTGTTGCACTTAACGCAAAACCTGTTTTATCTCCAACCAGAACGCTTGCACCAATATCTCTTGCTGTTTGAGCAGTGCCAGCTACATGAGTCACATCAACCTCTGGTACTCCATTTGTTGTAGGGGTTGCATAAGCAGTACCGATATGTTGAATTGCATCTATTTGCAAGTAATCAGTAGTAGCTGCTGCAAACAGGGAATCAAACACATTAGCGTTAACCACCATAAAATCATGCCGGACAGGTAAACAAAGGGAGTCATCATTAATAAGTATAGTGAGCCTACCTTCTGTGTCTACATCACCAGTTACAAGGTCAAGAGCATAATAACCATCTGCACTTGTTATAGCTGCCAATGTGCCTGTAATTGCTGTCACTGTAGTAGCCCCATGCTTTATAATCTCTGCTTCATCTGCACCGGCTATAGTAAGTGAAGTTACAGGAGTAAAGCCGTCTCCTACCGCTACTACGGGACCTATTAAAACTTCTGTTACTGTATCTGCTTTAAGATATTGCATTAAACTCCACTCCCTATATGGTGATTATAATGAAACATGGCGATTGGTATGGAAAGCCCACCACCACCTGCTGCTGTATAGTCTATATACATTGACCCTTCTCTTGCATACACCCCGTTTCTTGCACCAAAGGGATTTGGTAATGTTGTCTGATTATCATCATATTGCATATCCTCATAACCAGGTGTAGTAGAATCATAATAAATTGTATCTCCAACAGCATCACAGGCAACAGCAAGAAAATAATCTGTCCCTGAAGTCAATCCTGTCCATGTAACAGCACCAGATACCCACGCGCCAGAAGTACTTGTGACTAAAGCAGCATCAGCACTATTCAGCTTAGCATTTCCAGATATATCCCCATCACCTACCTCGTAAGCTCCACCAAGCCATGATTGAGATGTAGTAGATTTACCGTAAACATAGAATGTTCCTGGATTTGCATCTCCAGAAGCAGAACAGTTAAAACGATTAACAACAGCACGAACATTAAGGGCATATGTACTTGCACCAGCTACGTTATATCCTATAGTTGGGTCTATAGTTACAGGGTATGCAGCCTTACTTAACCACATATCATCAATGATTATTGTCATGATTTTTGTAATTGGGTCAATAAAAAGCTCTCCCCAAATAGACTTCCCCATAGCATCTGTCACGTGAGGTCTATAGATATGGCAGAACTTACCTGTCTGATACTGATTATTTTTCTTATCCCAATAAACAGCATAAGAACCAATTACATTATCTGGTCTATAACAATCCATCTTCTCTGTATTTGTAAGTTCGGGTTGATAGTAGAAGTTAAGACCATCAGGGAAAGCTAAATTGAACGTAAATTTATTTGAAGTTGGTATAATTGGAAGTATAATTTCATATTCTAATTCATCTTTTGGTGTCATGTAAAACTTATGAATTTCTCCATTCTTGTCTGTTATCTCAACAGCATCAGTTGAATAAATTTCCTTCTCTGTTGTAATAGAAACTGGATAATTAATATTCAGCCAACATTCATCAGCCCACCTATTGAAATTGATATTAGGAACAAACTTATCAAGTTTACTCCCGATAAGAATATCAGTTTTCAAGTCCTGAAATCCTAAATGTGATGCAGAATATTCTGTTTTTGTTTTAACTAACTCCATTTACTGTATCCCCAGAATTTTAGGTGGGCTTGCCTTCTTTTTATACATCTAAACACTCCCATCCATTTCTGCATGTATATGAGTAGCCTCTACAATAATATCCCAACTATTACCGAGTTCAATTCGTAACATTCTAGCTATTTCTTCTACCTTACCTACCTCTAAATTCTTAGTTCTTAAATCCCACGCTAGGTTTTTATAATGCAAAGAACCCTGCATGTGTTGTCCGTCATTAGCTGAGGTTATAACCGGAACTATGGAAGGTGTATATAAGTCCCACGCTTTAATCACGGCTGTAACAAAAGCTGCAAAATGTAGATTAAAGCTGTGAAATTTAACACCGTCTTTTATTAGTAAACCTCTGTCCATATCTGTTCCTGTTATGCCTCCGCTCATTTATGTATACCTAATCTAAACAACGCACCTAAAGCTATTAAACTTAGAATAGTTATAATAACCGCTTTTATAATTGTTCTCCATATAGTTTTAGAAGTATCGTCACACCACTTCATCCATTTATCTATAAACTTATGATGTTCAAAATGTAACTCCCTATCTACCCAAAACTGACTCAACTTCTCATCTATAGCTTCTGCTACAGCACTTTTAACCTCATCACGTGTCACTGATTCATTCCCAAAGTTTTAGCCATATCTCCAGACATAGATGGCTGACCTGGTTGGCCGCCTTGTAATTTCTGCTGTTCTATAATCCTCATAGCTGCTTCTTGTAGTTCTGCTATGATAACCTTATCTTTTACACCAAACATTTTAGCTGTTTTCTGTAACAGAGTAGGAGATAAAGCTATCTGTGGGTTCATAGCTACAAATTGTGTAAAAGTTACCCAACTAACTCTTTCAGATTCAGAAGTTTGTGGTACCAAACTGTCTGCTGCTACTTCGTACAAAAACTCACCCTGACCACTCTGTAGGTTCTGTGGATTCAGGTTCTTCCATTCTGCTCCTGTTTCACCTACTATGTTAATTAGTGTGGGTAGAGTAAGTTCATTTTCATACAGTAAGATTAACTTCCTAGCTACTTGTTCTAAGAAGTCAGAAACACTACCTAAAACTCCACGCTTTCTATTCTCTTGTCTATTACTAACTAACTGTGCTACAGTAGCCTTCTCAATCTGAGCCATTTCGGATTCTGGTATAACCTCACCAGCTACATCCATAAAATCCTTACGAAGCATGTTAACATCAAAATAAACAGCTTGGTCTAAAGAAGGGTCTTCTATAGCGTTTATATTCCTACCAGACCCACCTTTAGTTTTTATAACCATACCATCATAGGGTTCTTCTAGTTTAGAAAGTTCTGTATCATCTATAGCACCTTCTTCTACTTCATATTTTCTGTTAAAACGCTTCCTGTGTGTAATAATCTGATTTCTGGTTATGTTGTATTCATCCTGTGGCCCTAACTGGTGCCATATATAAGGTATAGGATAGGGACTATTCCGACGGTCTATAAACCACATAAACGCATAAGGATGACCCTCTATACCATCAGGAGTAGGGTCATTACGGAGTTCCTTGTCATAACCCTCTGATATACAGATAATCCGGTTTTCTTTTATGTCGTAAATTTCCCACACATAAACTATTTCACGTTTCTTATTTGTAACATTACCAGGTAGGCTGCTGTTACCACCAGACAAAGGCTTAGCTATATCGTTACCTATTTTACGTTCTTGTTCTAGTTCCTTATCCTCCTGTCGAACTTCAAAGGCTTTTATGTCTGCTGTGTTCTTGAATAATTTATTAGCCTTAACCTCATCAACAGTCATCTCTATTCGTTCAGCTACCCAGGTTATGGTTTCTATACTGTCTGCAAAAGGGTCAAACAGTATATCATCAGGATTTCTACGTTGTACTAGAAAGTTCTCTTTGTATAGTTCTGTAGAAGCTTCTTTTTCTACATAACCATTTTCATCCATTGTAGGTAAGCCAGTAGGACCTGTTATAGCTTTACCAGCATTAGGGTTGTCTCTGTGATAGGGTGTGTAGAAAGTTTTAGCTACTCCGAAGTTTATAAAAGCATCTAGTACTACTTTTTGTAGTTCTCTTTTAAAACCCTGTTCCCTAACGTGATAATTTAACACAGATTCTCTTAGATTAGATTGTTGGTCTAACTGTTGAGCAAGCATTATAGAACCTATCATGGTTCTAGCTGGACGTACGTTGAATTCGGGAGTTATTGTTTTAAAACTATCTAACTGAGTTTTAACATTAGCAAATATTAGGTTAATAGTTATAAAGGTTTCCTGTGGCCACCAGCTAGGCTGTTGATAACCTTCCCAATACTTATCGAGGTCATCTACCCTGAAAGTGTCACGCCATTTCTTTTTAGTAGCCTGCCCACATTTAATCTTGTCAAGCCATTCTGTTACTAGTTCACTTGGCATTTATAAAAGCACTCCTTAACGCTGATTGTACTTTACCTTTGTGTTTCTTTCTCTTGTTAGCTGTGGCGTAGAATACAGACTTCCCTTTTTTCTTACCGTATTTAGAAGTCATCTTTTTCATAACTTCAGAGCCGTGACCACCATAATATTTACCAATAGGCATAGCTACCTCTATTAGCCTTCGGGGGCTTCGCCCCCTCAGTGGGGAACATTTTTGTAGACGGGATAGGATTTCCGATTTCGTCTGACCCAATAACCACCAGCGGAACGTTCCCCAACAAACCGCCTAACTGTTTAAAGTCCAAGCTACTGGGCCAAGTCATATAATACCCCTGTTCATCAACCCAAACACTTCTCTTCTGTTCTGTCCAGTTCTTTTACTAATAGCTGTAGCTGTTAACATACGTTCCCGCAAGGCTAAAAAGCTATTAAAAGGAGTCTTAGCAGCTATCTTGGCTGGATTAGGTCTAGTCATTATACCATACCGTAAGGCATCACAAGCATGATCGTTCATTTTTTTAGGTTGTTCTTTACTAGTGTCTTCACTACTACGATTCTTCCATATATAATCAGGTATTTCCAGAATAAGGTTAACACAGTTTCTGAAAATAAAAAGGGTAGGGCTACCTAGAGTAGCTGTTAGTGGATGAATCTTATCTGGCCTAATGGTCAGGAACTCCCCTACCCTATTTATACCAGCTTCTACTTCGTTGTTAGCCTTGCTACAGTATAGACCGTGTTCTCTGTATTCATCAGCTACAGACCAGAATTTGTGGTCCTTCTCCATAGTCCTACCCCAAGATTCGGGAGGAAGTTTTGTACAGGTATAGTCTTCATTCTCTGATAGCGACTTAATAGCTTTACAGTGGTCACTGACCAAGCCAGGACTGTAATACTCCCGATAAACATAAATATTCCCGTCATAATCTATAGCAAACCATAAGCAAGCTGTAGGATTAACCTGCCCGTGGTCTATGGCTCTGAACTTACGCCATTCCTGTGGTATGGAGAAAGGCTCTATAACATGATCGTTGAAGTCAAACATAGGCCAAATCTGACCAGCTAAAGCATCCCAGTTCCCTTTTATATACTTAGAAACCCAAGATTCTGGATTTGATTCTTTAAGGTCAGGGATGTAGTCAGAGGGTAGGTAGGGATTATCTGTAGGAAGAGCCTGTATAAAACTATGTCTAGGTAAAGGTTTACCCATCTTCTCAGGAGTTACAAACAGATTCTTAACCCAACCTGGTTCAGGATTACTGGCTAATAGACCTGTAAATGGAGGGTATGTACCAGAAGGGAGCTTCCATCTAAGGCGGGATTTCAGCATTCTGAAGTTATCCAACACTGTTTCAGAAGCTTCGTCTATACCAAAAAAGCCTATCTCCAGTGACTTAATACGTTCAAAATCAGAAGCCTCTCCCAAACCACCGTAGAGGATTTCACTTCCGTTTGTAAAGTAAAGCATTTTATCTGTTTTATGGTGATTAGACAACAACCGCTGCTTAGTGATTGATTCTATTTCTGCTACTAACTTTAGGAGAGTTTTCAGTGTAGTATTAACAAAAGCTCTAGATTCATGTCTACAGAGAAAGCCTCTATTACCATTAAAAGCTAATGACAACCGTAAGCTCTCTGCTGCTACTGCTACCGACTTACCTCCTCCTACCGCACCTCCGTATAGCTTATACCTAGCTGGACAATCCCTGAACTGAGCCTGTCTGTGTGTAGGGCCTTTTACTCCGTATAGAAGGTCTATACCAGTGTCAGTCGGTGTTAGTAGCACTGTCTAGTTCTCCTGTTTCGTTCTGAACCTCCCAATGAGGAGGAGTATATAGATTAATAGAACCTGAAACTTCTTGTTCTAATTTGATAGCAGGATTAAAACCGGTTCGGTTTAGAATTTCCCTCGCTGACTGTAGCCGAACTCTGGGGTCTGTATCGGTTACAGTATCAGACAGAGCATCTATAGCTTTATCAGACAGAATATTCAACTTGTCCTGCCTACTAGACCTACGCTCTTCACGGAGTTTAGATTCAACCTGCTTCCATATTTGGCTACTTCTCAGAAGGGAAAGCCTAGATTCTGTTATAGAAAACTCCGCTGCTACTTGTCTAGGTAGAACTCCTTCCAAAAGCCTAAGCATAATCGCTTCGTGTCTGGCAGATAGCTGGTCTATATCGGACATAAGAGTAGTCATTTCCTGTATAGTGTAGCAGGGCTTTTAGGAAATGTCAAGATTTTTTTTAAAAACAAATGTCCATTTATACACTCTTAATACACTTTGTAAACATTACACCCTTGTATAGCTCAGAATGGCCAAAGGTCGCTTAGACATTTACAAAATAGCTTTTTCAGAAATGTCAAGATTTTTTTAAAAAGAACGGTCAATAGATATAACTAAAAGAATGTCCAATAAAATTATTAAATTCTTATAGTCAGTGCTTAGCTAACAAACAATGACCGTTGTTTAGAAGTTACCTAGTTAGAAACAGAGGCTTCCCTGCCTTTAAACCACCCACCGCCCCCGACCCCCCCTTATGGCCTCCTACTTAGATCGGGATAGCTGGAAAGGATAAACTCCAGCTATTTCGGAATAAAGACTTGCTATCCTGCTGAGGTCTGCTATAATTATATTAAGACTTGCAATTATGCAGGCTATAAAGGAGATATAAGATGAATAAAAACCACAAAGAAACAAGAGAGGTAGATGCAAAAAAGGTCAATCAGAAGAAGACTATTGATATTATGGTTTATTCTGATGCAGACCTTAAAGAATGCACCCACTTTCCTTTTGAAGAACTGAAGTTTATCAATAAACAACTTATAATCAAGGCAATGGATGCTTGTAGAAAAGAGATGGAAGAGCCTGAAAAGGCTAAAGATAGAGAATTGCTATCCCTGCTGAAGGGCCTTTCTCCGGATCAGCTTGCAGCTATTCAGAAGATGCAGCCAAAGGGATAATATCCCTGCCCAATAGCACCCTATAGAGGGCATAGCAATCAATCGCTATGCCCTCTTTTTTTGCCTTATCCCTGCTATCCTATCCTATCCTATAGCTTGCTATCCTGATAAAGGCTATATAGCCTTGTAGAAGCTCACAAGCCCAACTCTATGCTATCAAAGGCTTTCTGAGCTAAACTATTCAAAAAAATGCTATCCCGAAATTAGAAAATATAGCCTATCTATTCCTAAGCTATTGATATATAAAGCTATATCCTAAAATAAGCTAAAATAAAAAGAGATAAGCTTTCCCTATTCCTAAGCTATTGATATATAAGCCCATACCTCAGAATGAGCAAAGGTAGGGATAAGCTTTCCCATCATGCAAGCTATTGATTTTATAGGCAATATATCAAAATGAGATAAGATTCTGCAAAAGGGCTATGCCTATGCCTACCCCCCCCCCTTTTTCTATGTAGTCTTCCCTTACGTGTAGTCTGTACGTGTGTGATTTTTTTTTTTTTTTTTTTATATAAACACTACACGTAGTCTGACAGTAGATTAGTAGGACAGACGTAAGCCGAGGCATAGGCAGGCATAGCCTATTTTGCAATTCTTATCCCTATTTAAGAATAGCTCATATATATCAATAGCTTAAATAGCATCAAAGCTTATCCCTACTTTATCTCATTCTGCTATTTAGCAATAAAATCAATGGCTTAGAGATAGCAAAAGCTTATCCCTACTTTAGCATTATTTTATTTCTTAGGCATTCATATCAGATATCAAAGCTATTGATTTTATTAAGAATTTCCCTCTTTAAATATATGCCTTGCTATTCTATTCTATCTCTGCTATATTATAAGGAATGAGCAAATATTATAATAAAATGCAAGCATATCTTATTCAGAAACAACGTGTAGCTACCTACTCCGAGTCTAAAAAAATAAAAAACCTTCTATGTGAATTAGTCCGCAGAGACCCTTCCTGTGGTCTGGATGTGAGTGAGTTCTGGAAGTTAAGGGAACAGTTAAGACATTTAAGTAGAGTTCTGGACGACAAAATGCGACAGAACTTCTTGCTACGTATAGGAGATATAAACCCACTAAAAACTTTAATAAAGTAGGTAGTAGATAGAAAACCGAAAGGAGGTGATGTAGGATGGATTTTGTACAATTAGAACAGTTTCTTAGTAGTAGTCCAGAGATGTTGCAAAAAGTGAAGTCACTACTAACCAAAAACAGACCATACAAGGTTACAGAAGATAGTAATTTGTGTATGTCCTGTCAACAGAATCCTCCAGACTGGATGTCTATATGTAATCCGTGTCTGGACTTAGGAGAAAACAGTGAACCAGAAAAAAATTATCAAACAACGGAAGTGTAAGAAGTGTCAACAAACTATTGAAACAGATGCAAAGGGTATAAAAACCCATGCTATAAACTGTGGAGGTTCCGCTAATGTCAACAGAACTTAAAAAAACAGAATCAGGTTTAGTACAGAAGTCAGATTTTAATAGTCTAATGGGTAAGCTCTATAACTTAAATAAGGCTTTGTTGTTAGATACCAGTTATAGTATGAATGCTATAGTAGAGTATCAAGATAGTCAACCAGTTAGAGCAATAGACAACCTCAGAACTCTGGCTGAACAGTTTAAACATCTCAGGAAGTTTAGCTTTAACAGTACAGTTCATGAAATAGGAAACTGGATTCCTAAACCCATAGGTGGAACAGACCTTGCAGGTGCTTTTGACTATCTAAAACAACAAGGCTGTAGACAGATAGTCCTGATAACAGATGGGTATCCAGATAATGAGTATGAAGCATTACTCAAAGCAGAGGGTTTACATATAGACATTTACTACATAGGCTCTGAACAGATTCCGGACTTCCTTCTACAGTTAGCTAAACAGTCTGGTGGGTCTGTAGGTAATAGTCAACTAACACAGGATAACCTTACTCAGATAGGTCAGACTATAGCTGGCTACTTAGAAGGAGGTCAAACAGATGAAAGCAAGATATGTCTGTAAGGTAGAAAGATTTGTTAAAGGCTACAGTCATGGTGATATTGTAGCAGTCTCTATAACAGAAAAAGGTAATGTTAGTTATAGAAAAACCTCCGAAGAACCTACACACTATTTATTTGACAAACACTATGACAAAAGTATGGAGGTTATTTTTAGTAATACACAAATTAATATCTGTCAATCCATAGAGGGACTACAAAAACAGGTTCAAAATCTTTCTGAGCTTGCTGAATCTCTAAACAACTTCACCCTATGGATAGCCAGTACTGTGGTAATAGATGACCTAATTATGTTCAAGGTTAGAAAACAACTCCTACAGATTAAAGACATAACAAAATGGTATGAACGATTTAACAAACTAAGAGCCTTAGCTATATCTACAGACAAGATAGGTGAGCGTGATGTAGCTATCAGGAAAGCTGTAGCTGTAGGAGTTAGAATAACAGAAGGTAGGGTTTAACATGAAAAAAATAACAGTAAGAGATGTTAAAAATATAACAAAACCAGCTTTAATAAGTATTGATGTGTGTGATGAATACGGTACAAGTATATTACTAAAAATAAGTCATGACCAAGAGGTTTATATAACTATTCCTCCCAGTTATACTAAAGAAAATATAACTATACTTACCGCTAAAAAACAAGTATAGTTCTTTCGAAGAAAGGTTTAAACATGGAAACTTTATTTTGTTTGTTTATAGGTTTTGTGTTTGGTGTTATAATGATGGGTGTTTGTATATATTTTACGGATACTCTATTATAATTCCCGACCGAAGGGCGGTACAATCTGGTAGTGTAATAAATAATCTGGTAGTGTAATAAACAATGGACAGTGTTTTGCAATCAAACACTGTCCATAAAGGAGTCTAAAATGTACATAATATTAGAATTTATCGGAACAGATGGACCACACAGTTTTCTCGGTTCTAACGGTTTACCTTTACAGTTCAACACACTGGAACAGGCTACAC